>Ga0209092_10000550_pt1 | contig 37275 bp, 30 predicted proteins | sample FraStrMetagenome_FD_187446 | JGI IMG/M metagenome (GOLD analysis project Ga0209092, IMG submission 187446) | Marine eukaryotic phytoplankton communities from Arctic Ocean - Fram Strait ARC3M Metagenome (SPAdes) (version 2) | ecosystem: Environmental > Aquatic > Marine > Oceanic | place: Fram...
CTGTAATACATTTAAAATCATTCTGTGCGAATAAAGAATTAGCAAATAGTAAAATTAATAATAATTTTCTCATAATTTTTGAAATTAAGTTTTGCTTACTCCTCTTTTAAGTCTTTTTTCAGCTTGTACAGACCGTCACCCTTGGTCAGTATATTGGGTAACGTCCGTATATCACGAATATAAACAAAACGTATTGATTTTACAGTCATTTATGGGTTATTACACACCATTTTTATATATTTATAATAACCAATAATTTTATAGTTATTCAGCACCTTTTAAAAAATTGAGCCTAATAATGCTGTTTAAATAGGAGTACTAATGGAACGCTGTAAGTTATTCCATCTATTAGTTTTTAAAATTTTTCATAAAATCTTCCCCCAATATTTTTTTTAAGTAGCCCAATAACTCTTTTGCATTTTGAATAGAGAAAACCATGGGAGGTTTTATTTTTAATACATTGTGGTCCGGACCATCGGTACTCATCAAAATACCATGATCTTTCATTCGGTTGGCTATATAATCGGCATGATTGGCAAGTGGGTTTAGATTCTTATCCACCAGTTCAATGCCAATAAAAAGCCCTTCACCTCTTACATCACCAATAATAGGGAATTGTATTGCTAAGGCTAATAATTCTTTTTTTAAGTAGTTGCCAATTTCCAAAGCATTTTTTTGAAGTTGCTCTCTTTTTACGGTTCTAATAACCTCAGCTCCTATTGCGCAGGAAACAGGATTTCCACCAAAGGTATTGAAGAACTCCATGCCATTAGCAAATTGCTTTGCTACCTCTTGTGTGCAGACTACCGCAGCAACTGGATGCCCATTTCCAAGAGGTTTACCGATAGTCACGATATCAGGAATAACATCATGCAATTGAAAGCCCCAAAATGTTTTTCCCATACGCCCACAGCCTGTTTGGATTTCGTCAGAAATACAAAGCCCTCCGGAATTTCTTACAGCCTGGTATGACTTTTTTAAAAATCCCTCAGGCAATACAATTTGTCCACCACAGCTTATAATGGGTTCTATTATAAAGCCGGCAACATTTCGGCCTTTACGAGTAATATTCTTTAGTTGTTTCTGCACTTCTTCCACATACTCTTCTGTGGTTTCATTTCCTCTGTATTTTCCTCTAAATTTATCGGGCAAGGGAAAAACATGTGTATACTCTGGTGCACCTTGGCCTCCTTTTCCGTCAAATTTATAGGAACTAATAGCAACACAGGTATTGGTATTTCCGTGGTAGCCAGCTTCGCTTACAATCATGTCTTTTTCACCAGTTACTGTTTTTGCCATCCTAACCGCTAATTCATTTGCTTCACTCCCAGAGTTTACAAAATGAAACACATTTAGTTCTGGCGGTAAGGTTTCCAGTAGCTCTTTAGCAAGGTTATTAATATTTTTGTGCAAATAACGGGTGTTGGTATTGATCAGCGCCATTTGTTCTTGTCCTGCTTTTACTACCTCATAATTTTCATGACCTACATGGGCCACATTGTTTACCGTATCTAAATATTTTCTTCCAACCGAATCTACCAAAAACACTCCAGAACCTCGAACCATTTCAATAGGAGTTTTATATTGAAGACGTAGGCTTTTTCCTAAATGTTGCTGGCGGTAATTTTTAAGTGCTTCTGGGTCTGCATATTGTTTTGGACTTAGGGAATCAGACTTAAACAATACGTTCGGATCTGGACAAATACTTTTCCAAACAGTTATTTCAGAAAAATAGGCAACCCCAGGAAAATCTACTTCGTAATCTAACAGTGATAATACAATTTGAAAATGAAGATGAGGTGCCCAATTTCCGTTTTCAGTAGTATTCCCTAACACACCAATTTTATCCCCTTTTTTAAGTTGCTGGCCTCTCTTATTTTTAGTGGCACTAGCAACACTTAAATGACCATAAAGTGTATAAAATAGCCATCCGTCTATTTGATGTTTTAAAATAACTAAGCCACCGTATTCTTTATTCCCAGCGTCATTTACGGCAAGGACAACCTCTCCATCCAAAATGGCGTGCACTGCTGTTTCTGCTGGGAGCCAATAATCAATTCCTAGATGAATACTTCTACGTTCTGTACCATTATTACCAATACGGTCATAGGTGTTCGTGGTGTAAATAGATCTAGGTTCTAGGTAGCCCCCCGCAATTAGTTTATCCGGTTCATTTTTTTGTACTTGATCAATTTTATATTGAAAGTAGTCTAAGTTGTTAAACTCTTTTTCGTGTCCCATCCATTTACTAGAAACACTCAGGTCTAGGGGATGCACCACATCTTTATTGATCCTTGGAAATAACTCTGAAAGTTTAAAAGATTTTGAGGCGACCCATTTTTTAAAAGTATTTTCATCTGGGTGTGCACTAAAACCACAGGCATCACGGAAACTGTAATGGGCAAAATCAGCGGAGATTAAAAACCATTGGTTCAATACTTTCCAGGCCGGTTTTTCACTGATCCATAAATAGGGATTATCGGGCTCTTCAATTTTACTCATTGCTGCCCTGGTTACAATAATAATTAAACGCATCGCAATGGCATGGTATAAGTGTACTAATTCTTTTTCTTCTAATTTAAATTTAGAATGATACCCTTTTACCAAATCTAACAATGCACTTAAAGGATTTTCATGTCCAAAAGCACCATAGGCGCAAAGAATCGCTAAATCGTTAATGGTTTGAGTATACATGGCGTCTCCATAATCGATTGCAGCGATTGCCTTTGGATTGTATAAATCTAATGAAACAATTATATTGTTATCATTGGGGTCATTATGGACCACACTTTTACGAAGTTTTTTATAGGAAACTTGAGAGGCTTCAAATAAGTCTTGAAAGTAGCTAAGTACTTCTTTTTTTTGCTCGTCAAATAAGTGTAAGTGTTTTTTTGTCCAGAGACCTTGAGCAATATCCCATTCAAAATAGTAATGCGCCTCGGGATGGTCAAAATTTTCAAGTATTTTAGTTAATATACCACATTGTTCTCCCAGGCTCTGGCGAAAATTTGCTAATTGTGGATTTACAGCACTCCAAACTCTACCTGAAACCCAGGTAAGCATTCTTACATAGCGTTTGTTTCCGTAGTCGTCAATAATCTCAGAAATCGCCTCATCATTTTGATCAAATAAGACCTTGGGAGCCATAATTTTTTCATCAGATTGATGGATATATTGTAATAATTTCTGTTGATAATCTAGATACTTTTTATTTTCATTGGGTCGAGATATTTTTAAGACAAATCTTTCTTCTTTTTTTGTTTTTATCTTAAAATTAAAATCGACATAGCCTGGTAAAGGACTTACGGTACCTTCAATTCTATATAGGTCTAAAAGAATTTTTTCGGCTTGATCTAGGCTTATTTTTATACGATTGTAATCCATTTGTTAGCTATCAGTAAATCTAAGATAAGATATACTTATCTAATTTTCTACCATTTTTAATTAATAAAAATAAAATTTTAGTTACTTAAATGGTGAATTATTTTTTTTGTTTATTTAGTGTTTATTAATGTTTATATATTTGTTTAATAATTCAAAAATAGGAGCGATATTTCAGAGTTTCTTTAAAAAAAAATACAATGGGTATCGAAAGAGACGTAAAAAAAAGAGCCGAAGATAAATGTGAATTTTGTGGATATAACGAGTTTTTGAATGTTTATTTTATTCCAAAAACTCCAGATTATGTCGAAGATATTAATACAGCTGTATTGGCTTGTCAAACTTGTTTTTCTCAATTTGATGAGGAAGAAAATCGAGACGAAAATCATTGGCGCTGTTTAAATGATAGCATGTGGAGTCCTAGCCCACCAGTACAAATAATGTCTTGGCGAATGTTACATCGATTAAAATCCTATGGCTGGTCTCAAGATCTAATAGATATAATGTATTTAGACGATCAACAACTTGATTGGGCTGCAGCAGCAGGAGATGCTGAAGATAAAACGGATGCTATTATTCATAGAGATGTTAATGGTGTGGTTTTAAAATCAGGTGATTCTGTTGTTTTGATAAAAGATCTAAAAGTAAAGGGTTCCAGTCTAGTTGCTAAGCAGGGTACTGCTGTGAGACGAATTTCTTTGGACCGAGAAAATCCTGAATTTATAGAAGGAAAAGTGGGACCTACCCAGATTGTGATTATCACTAAATATGTAAAAAAACTATAATATTTTTATAGTACAAAACTATATTTTAATTAGTTTTACAAAAAAAAACATGAAAAAAACCACTCTAATATTATTTTTGTTTTGTACCACATTTACTATTGGACAGAACCTCTACAACCTTGAATTTTTTACTCAAGAAAGCCCTCCTTTTACTCTGTTTATTAATGGAATTCAACAACATTCAGTTCCTACTACCAATATTAGAATAGAAGGTTTTATACAACCAATATTGAAAATGCGTATGGAGTTTTCAGAAAATATGTCTGCGATTTCGAAAAATTTATACATGCCTGATGAATCATCTGAGATTTCATATCAAGTGAAAAATACTAAGAAAGGACTAAAGGTTCGAGTTTTTAGTATGGTGCCAATTGATCAAGCTCCACCAATATCATCTAGACCTGATGTTATGATAGTACCTTACTCGACAAAGCCCGTTATCACCGAAACAACAACTACCACTATCAGTACTGGAGTTACTCCCGGGATGAATATTAGTGTAAACAATCAAAATGTTGGTCTTAACGTATCTCTAAATTTAGGAGCCGGAAATGGAAATGTTTATCAAGAAACTACTTCAACGACAACTACAACGGTAGGTAGTGGCAATAATGTTTATGTAATGGAAGGTTACAATGGAAATATTGGATGTGATTGGCCCATTGACGATGCAAATTTTGCAGAGGCTCTAAAAACTATAAAATCTAAAAGCTTTGATGACGCTAAAGTGAGTATAGCAAAACAGATTATTCAATCAAATTGTATGTTTTCTGATCAAGTTAGAGATCTAGTAAGTTTAATTAGTTTTGATAGCAGTAAACTAGATTTAGCAAAATTTGCTTATGGTTATACTTATGATATTGGAAATTACTTTAAGGTAAGCCAGGCGCTTGATTTTTCAAGTTCTGTGGAAGAACTAAATGATTATATCTCTACTTTTCGCTGGTAAAATATTTTATATCATAATAAAAAGAACTCTCAGTAATTGAGAGTTCTTTTTGTTATTTGCTCATCATCGTAAAATAGTGATAAAATTGTGGGATAGTTTCAATCCCCTTCAAGTAATTCCAAATTCCAAAATGTTCGTTTGGAGAATGTATGGCGTCACTATCTAAACCAAAGCCCATTAGGATAGTTTTACTTTTCAATTCTTTTTCAAACAAAGCAACAATAGGAATACTTCCGCCACTTCGTTGAGGTATTGGAGTTTTTCCAAAAGTTGCCTCATAAGCCTTTTCTGCTGCCTTATATCCTAAACAATCTATCGGAGTCACATAGGCTTGGCCTCCATGATGAGGATTTACTTTTACAGAAACTGATTTTGGCGCTATACGTTCAAAATGATTTTTAAATAATTCTGTAATAGCTTCCCAATTTTGATTTGGGACCAAACGCATCGATATTTTTGCGTATGCTTTACTGGCTATCACGGTTTTTGCTCCTTCACCAATGTAACCTCCCCATATACCGTTTACATCTAATGTAGGTCTTATTGAATTACGCTCGTTGGTGGTATACCCCTTTTCTCCATGAACATCATTGATATCCAATGCTTTTTTATAGGCTTCTAAACTAAACGGTGCCTCTCCCATTTTAGCTCGCTCTAATTTAGATAACTCCTCTACTTGATCATAAAAGCCAGGGATGGTTATATGATTGTTTTCATCGTGTAAGGATGCTATCATTTGGGTTAAAATATTGATGGGGTTAGCGACTGCACCACCGTACAAACCACTATGTAAATCTCTATTAGGTCCTGTAACTTCAACTTCAACATAACTCAATCCTCTTAAACCTGTGGTAATAGAAGGGACGTCAGGGGCAATCATACCGGTGTCACTAATTAAGATAATATCATTTTCAAGTTTTTTTTGATTTCTCTCAACAAACCAACCTAAACTTTCACTTCCAATTTCTTCTTCACCTTCAATCATAAATTTCACATTACAAGGCAACTGCCCAGTAGAGGTCATATATTCTAGGGCTTTAACATGCATGTACATCTGTCCTTTATCATCGCAAGATCCTCTGGCAAAAATAGCTCCTTCAGGATGTAACGCTGTTGTTTTAATAACGGGTTCAAAAGGAGGGCTATCCCATAGATTTATTGGATCTGGTGGCTGTACATCATAATGTCCGTAAACCAATATAGTTGGTAAATTAGGATCGATTATCTTTTCGCCGTATACGATAGGAAAACCAGGAGTTTCACATATCTCAACTTCATCACATCCCGCTTTTTGGAGGCTGTTTTTAACGGCGTCAGCAGTATGAATAACATCTGCTTTATAGTTAGAATTTGCACTAATTGAGGGTATTTTTAATAACTCAATTAGTTCATCAATAAAACGTTGTTTATTTTCTAAAATATAGGATTTAGCACTTTTCATTTATTTCTTTTTTGAAGGACCGCTAAGGTAATAAAAAGCAGTATTTTTATAAGGTAGTTTCTTTGTAAATTATAAATCTTGTTTATATTTGCACTCCCTTTGCGGGCGTGATGGAATTGGTAGACATGCTAGACTTAGGATCTAGTGCTTCACGGCGTGGGAGTTCGAGTCTCCCCGCCCGCACCAAAAGAGCTTCTCAAGCTGAGAGGCTCTTTTATTTTTTTAAATTCATATGGCTTAGTAAGTCAAAAGCAAAATTAAGCATATTGGTTACTTCATCCGTTTTTGCGATATGGAGGTATTTAAATATCATGAGTGCCTCTCCATTACTTTCGATATGATGGATTTCATTTTGTTCCAAAAACTCTATCAATTCCTTAGTAAAAAAAGACTTTATTTCTTTTTCATTCTCCCCACTCAATAAAAATTTTCCAGAAAATTTAGGAAACTTTTTAAAATCTATATCTGGATTTGAACCCGAAAAAACTTTTACTCGATCAAACATTTTGTCGAAAAGCCCTTCCTTATCTATAATAAATTTTGGAATGGAAGATGGAAGTTTTACTACCTGAACCGTCGTTTGATAAACTTCTAAAGCTAAAAGAGCTCCTTCATCAAAAACAATATCTGCTATTTCCCAATGTGCATTATTATTAGCATCTAATCCTTGTAAAGAATTACTTTTCATTTCAATAGGGCGTGAGTCAAAAAAGCGAAAATTTCTTAAATAGGAGGTATTCCAATCAACTTCCCTTTCAAATGACCAACCATTATTAATCGCCATTTTTTGTAAACGAATTTGTCTTTGTGTAATCCGTTTTTTAAGTCGACCTGTAATGATTTTTAAAGCTCTGTTGTGACTAGTTGATGCCACATGATTATCTAATCCCTTTAATTTTACATTTCCTCCTTCATTATCATAAGTACGCTTGTATTCAATTAAATTTTCCATAATTGATAAATCTACCAATCTTGTTTGTGATAAGTCAATTCTTACGGTTGCTTTTCTGGGGATGTCTTTTAATAATTTGTCTAATTCTAGCGCATATAAAAAGTTAGCCACCCCTTTAATTTTTACGTCGTAAGTGCCATTTTCAAGGGAGATTACTTTTGAACCTGATTTATAGATCATTTTAAAAAAAGAGGATATACCCACTTTAGCTAAAAGCATGTGTAATATTAAAGTAACTAGTATTCCTCCAATTATCCCATATAATAAAGAAGTAAATAGTGTGATTATTATGGTAGAAGAGAGAAATAATAATTGTTCAACTCCTTGATCGTAAGTGTTTTTAAAGACCTTAGGAGATGCTAATTTAAAACCAGTATGAACTAATATTGCTGCCAGTGCTGCTAGAGGGATGCTTTTTAATACTGGAGCCATAAATGCAACAAATAAAAGTAAAAAAAGACCATGGTAAAGGTTGGACCATTTTGTTTTTGCATTACTATTTACATTAACGGTACTTCTTACAATTACATTTACGATAGGTAAACCACCTAGGGCTCCCGATACCATTGTACTAAGACCTACGCCAACTAAATCTTTATTAAGGTTGGTAGTTCTTTTGTGCGGATCTAATTTATCCACAGCTCTAGCACTGGCCATTGTTATAACAGTTGCTATTGTCGAAATAGACATTACTGTGAGCCAGAAAGGCATAGTGCCTATTCTGCTAAAATCTGGATGCATGATACTATCTAAAGGATTTTCAGGAATGTTAATCAATAAATCTGGACTTACCATGTATGCATTACCAAATAGGCTAATTTCATGAGCGTCAAAAAAATTGAACCCATATACTATAGGGAGTGCTAAAACTAAAACCCACATTGGAGCAGGGATAGCTTTAATAAATTTATTATTAATTTTCTTATAAAAAACCAACACCAAAACACCTAGTAAAGCGATACTAAAAACAAAAGGATTAATTTCCGGAATTTTATAAATAGCGTCAACCAGTATTCCAATTATATTTTTTGCGTCCGACTTGGTTCCTAAGGCAAAATGGATCTGTTTTGCAAAAATAATGATTCCAATTGCCGCTAAAATTCCATTTAGTACAGAAGAGGGCAGTAGTTTAGCAAATCGTCCCATTTTTAATAATCCAAGCAAAATTTGCAATGCTCCAGAAACAACTATAGCTGCTAGAACATAATTAATATTATTATCTAAAACAGCTAGACCGCCCAAGACAGCTGCAATAAGTCCTGCGGCGGGACCATTAATTGCAAGATTGCTTCCTCTAAAAAATGTGGTTACAATACCCGCAATAATAGCAGAAAGTAAGCCAGACATCGGAGTAACTCCGGAGGCAACAGCGATACCTAAAGCAAGGGGCAAAGCTACTAAAGCAACACTTACCGCTGCGGTAAGATCGCTTCTCCAGTTTTCTTTAAGTCCTTTAATACCAGTAGAGGGAATTGAATTACTCATATTTGTTTATTAACTAAAATTAGAAGCCATTAATATACGCATTTCAGAAAAATATTTTATAAAATTATAATTTGTTTTTAGTATTTTTATTAATTAAAGCACCTTTTTTTCATAAAACTTTTTTAATAAAAAAAAATATGTTGCCACTTGAAAATTATATTGATCATACGCTTCTAAAACCTTCAGCAACACGAGAAAATATCATTCAATTATGCGAGGAGGCAAAAAAATATAATTTTTTTGCTGTTTGCATCAATGGATCTTTTGTACAATTGGCCAAAAGAGAACTTATAAATTCGAATGTAAAAATTGTTGCGGTTGTAGGATTTCCCTTAGGCACAACGGCTATATCCATTAAAGTTTTAGAAACAAAAACCTGTATTAATGACGGTGCAGATGAAATTGATATGGTTATTAATGTAGGAATGTTAAAATCAAAAGATTTTAAATACCTAGAAAACGAAATACAAGCAGTAAAAAATGAGCTAGGAGATAGGGTTTTAAAGGTTATTATTGAAACTTGTTATCTTACGGATGAAGAGAAAAAAGTAATTTGTGAAATAGCGATGAATGCGGGAGCGAATTTTGTTAAAACATCTACGGGGTTTGGTACAAACGGTGCAACTATAGCAGATGTTAAATTAATAAAAGAGGTGTTGAAGGGACAATTAAGCATTAAGGCCTCAGGAGGAATAAGCGATAAAGAAACAGCTTTAAGTTATATTTCTCTTGGAGTTACTAGAATTGGCACTTCTTCAGGAATTAAAATAGTAACTTAAAGTAAGTTGTGAATTTAAAAGTAATAAAAAAATCCATTCATTAAAAGTGAATGGATTTTTTTAAAAATTACTTATTTTAATAGTTCATTTAATGTTTGCTGAATGATGCTTTTCTTTTTTCTAGTTGTTTAGCAAGGTCTTTGATTGAATTTTTTGCAGCTAACTCAAAATTTGTTTCATTTGAGGAAGCAAATATTTTTGGACCTGGTAAACTCAGTTCGATTTCACAAATATGTCCTTCACCTTTAGGATCATTTTCCAATTTAAAAAAAACATTGGCATTGATCACCCAATCAAAATTAGTCTCTAATTTAGTTAATTTCTTTTTTACATATTCGGTCATGGTATCACTAGAAAGCATTTTAACGTATTGAATATTTACTGTCATCGTATTTTAATTATGGATTAGTTACTCAAAGCTAACAATTTTATTAGATAAATTTATGATTTTAGATATAAATAACAGAGCTTTAACTAAGTTTAACTCTCTTAAGTTGAGCATCACTTTATAAATTATAAAAACTTATTTTTACAAGATTAAATTAAAACAATTTGAGAATCAAAAACATTATCTAATCTATAAGTCAGACGTAATTATAATCGGTGGAGGAGCTGCAGGCTTTTTTTCTGCAATTAATATTGCTGAAAACAACCCTGGATTAAAAATTACAATTCTTGAACGAGGTAGCGAGGTATTAACTAAGGTTCGAATTTCTGGCGGTGGTCGTTGCAATGTAACTCATGCAGAATTTATTCCAAATCAACTAAGCTTAAATTATCCAAGAGGCGAAAAAGAATTGCTAGGTCCATTTCATACCTTTATGACTGGAGATACCATGGAGTGGTTTGAAAAAAAAGGGATACCACTTAAAATAGAAGAAGATGGAAGAATTTTTCCTGAAAGTAATTCTTCACAAGCCATTATTGATTGTTTTATAAAGGAAACAGAAAGACTAAATATTGAAGTTTTAAAACAACATCCTGTTAAGTCGTTTAAGAAAGAAATGAATAATTGGTTGGTTTCTACGGAAAATAAAATATTTAGCAGTAAAAAGCTAATGATAGCTACCGGGAGTAATCCGAAGATATGGAGTTTTTTAAAGAATCTTGGGCATTCTATTGTCCCTCCAGTTCCTTCGTTATTCACCTTCAATATTAACGATAATCGTATTAAAGATTTGCCGGGAGTTTCTACTTTGGCTTCGGTAAGTGTATTATCAAAAGAGGGAACCACCAAATTAAACTCTGAAGGGCCATTATTAATAACTCACTGGGGACTTAGTGGTCCCGCTATTTTAAAATTATCAGCCTGGGGTGCAGTCGATTTATTTGATGTAAAATATCAATTTAGAATAAAAGTAAATTGGTTAATAAGCGAAACTGAAGAGTCTGTTTTTGAACGATTAAAAGAATTAAAAAATAAGCACACTAAAAAATTTTTAAATACCAACACTCAATTAGGTTTGCCAAAAAGACTATGGCAGAATTTATTAGCGGCCTCTAAAATTCTTGAAAATCAAAAATGGGCAGAGACCACTCATTTTCAATTAAAAGAACTGGCATCCCAATTAACACAATCGATTTTTCATGTTCAAGGTAAAAGTACTTTTAAGGAAGAATTTGTAACTGCCGGGGGTATTGATTTAAAAGAAATAAATTTTAAGAGATACGAAAGTAAGATTCATAAAGGATTGTTTTTTGCTGGAGAAGTTCTAAATATCGATGCTATCACGGGAGGCTTCAATTTTCAGAATGCTTGGACAGGAGGGTTTATAGCTGCAAAAGCAATTGCAACTAAAGACTAAAAATATTGAATTAGCTTTTAAGAACTAAGAAAACATTTATCTTTGATCTCATATTATGTGATTATGATTGAATCTGATTTTTTACCAAAAGATTATAGCGATTTACCATCCAATGGGAATGTAACTTGGGAGTCTCCAAGTAACATTGCGCTTATAAAATATTGGGGAAAATATGGTGAGCAATTACCAGCCAACAGCTCCTTAAGCTTTACATTAAGTAATTGTAAGACTAAAACAGTATTAAAATATCAATTAAAAAAAGAAGCCTCAAAAAGCTTTGATTTTGAAATTTTCCTTGATGATAAACCTGCGCCTGATTTTAAACCTAAAGTTGAATTGTTTTTTAAAAGAGTGGAACCTTATTTGCCATTTTTAAAAGCCTTTAATTTTGAAATAGCGACTACCAATACCTTTCCTCATAGCAGTGGTATTGCTTCTTCTGCAAGCGGAATGAGTGCGCTAGCATGTTGTCTTATAGACCTCGAAAAAAAAATCAGTAATGAAGAAAATTCAGATGAATATTGGATTCAAAAGAGTTCCTTTATAGCTAGGTTAGGTTCAGGATCTGCATGTAGAAGCTTGGAGGGAAACATAGTCGTGTGGGGTGATCACTCAAAAATTGAAAACAGCTCCAATTTGTTTGGCGTTAAATACGAGGGTGAAGTTCATGAAAATTTTAAGAACTATCAGGATACTATATTGTTAGTTGATAAAGGCGAAAAGCAAGTAAGTAGTTCAGTTGGACACAATTTAATGCATCAGCACCCATTTGCCACGAAGAGATTTGAACAAGCAAACGAAAATATAACTCGATTGGTACCAGTTTTGAAAAGTGGTAATCTCTCAAAATTTATTGAAATAGTTGAAAGTGAAGCCTTAACGCTCCATGCCATGATGATGACCTCCTTACCTTATTTTATTTTAATAAAACCAAATACCTTAGAAATTATTAATAAAATCTGGGAATATAGAAGGAAACTAAATTCCAATGTATGTTTTACTTTAGATGCTGGTGCTAATTTACATCTGTTATATCCTGAAAATGAAAAAGACCTTATTTTAGAATTTATTAAAAATGAGTTAGTTGCTTATTGTCAAAATGGACAGTATATTTGCGACCAAGTTGGAATTGGAGCAAAAAAAATGTAACTTTAACCAACCAAAAAGATTTTAATGTACGGACCCTTATTTTATTCAAAAATATTACTCTTTGGAGAGTATGGAATTATTAAAGATTCAAGGGGATTATCGATTCCTTATAATTTTTATAACGGTGCTCTAAAAATTGATGAATCTCTTACCAAAGCTCACCAAGAATCAAATCAAAATTTGGAGCGTTTTTCTATTTATTTAGAAAACTTACAAACTGACAACGCCAAGTTGGTTTCTTTTGATATTGAAAAATTAAAAAAGGATATTGAAAAAGGCTTGTATTTCGACTCTAGTATTCCCCAAGGATATGGTGTTGGTAGTAGCGGCGCACTTGTAGCAGCTATTTACGATAAATACACCTCTGAAAAAATAACGGTTTTAGAGAATTTAACAAGAGATAAGTTGTTGAAATTAAAAGCTATTTTTTCAATTATGGAGTCTTTTTTTCATGGAAAATCCTCTGGATTAGATCCATTAAATAGTTATTTGAGTCTGCCGATATTGATTAACTCAAAAGATCACATTGAACCAGCAGGAATCCCATCACAACTTAGAGATGGAAAAGGGGCAATTTTTTTATTGGATAGCGGTAAAACCGGTGAAACAGCACCGATGGTTCAACTATTTATGGAAAAGATGAAGGAAGAAGGATTTCGTAAAATGGTAAAAAATCAATTTGTAAAACATACCGATGCTTGTGTTTCAGACTTTTTACAAGGAAACATCAATTCTTTATTTAGTAATGTAAAAAAGTTATCTAAGGTTGTTTTGGACAATTTTAAACCAATGATTCCTAATGAGTTTCACACCTTGTGGAAAAAAGGAATAGAAACCAATGCCTATTACCTCAAACTTTGTGGATCTGGCGGAGGTGGTTATATGTTGGGTTTTACCGAAGATGTAGATCAAGCCAAAAAAGCGCTCAAAGATTATAAACTAGAAGTAGTCTATAGTTTTTAATATTCCATCTTATGTTTAGTAGAAAGCAAAAATACTTTTTCTTTAAGTTATTTAGCTTGTTTTCAATTGTGAGAGGTTACAATATATTAATCATCATAATTGCACAATATCTCACCTCTATTTACATTTTAGCTCCCCAACTTTCCATTAAAGAAATTCTCTTTGATTTTAACCTTTTTATGATTGTACTAGCCTCTGCAACCGCAATTGCTTCTGGATATATTATTAATAATTTTTACGATTCCGAAAAGGATTTAATTAATCGTCCTAATAAATCAATATTAGATAGGTTAGTAGGCCGGCGAACAAAACTTAATTTTTATTTTATATTGAATTTTTTGTCGTTAGTTTCTGCGCTTTTTGTTTCGTATAAAGCAGCACTATTTTTCTTCTTATTTATTTTTGGAATTTGGTTTTATTCTCATAAACTCAAAAAATATCCTTTCATAGGAAACTTGGTTGCTGCCACTTTAGCAGTAATCCCTCTTTTTGCTGTTTTTATTTATTACAAAAATTTCGACCTGGTTATTTTCGTTCATGCTACTTTTTTATTCATCATCATATCGATGCGGGAATTGGTTAAAGATTTAGAAAATTTAAAAGGAGATCTTTTACAAAAATACCACACAATACCGGTCATTTACGGGAGTTTGGTTTCAAAAAAGATACTAACATTTTTGAGTATTCTGGCGTTACTTCCTACTTATTTGCTCATAGTTAAATTTGATATTGGTGCTATGGATTTTTATTTTTTAGGAAGTATAATAGCCCTTCTGATATTTGTTATTTTATTGTGGAAATCAAACAAAAAACTACATTATTTGGTATTACATAATATTTTAAAATTCATTGTAGTTATTGGAGTATTTTGTATTTTTTTAATCAACGCAAATAGGATTTCATTTTAAATTTTTAGTATTTTTATTTAATTAAAAATGATCATCGATAATTTATCATTTAGTTTAGCTGTACCGCAGGTAATTAAAACTCAAATTTAAAAAATGAAATACATAACTATTTTACTTGTGCTTATGGGGACTTTTTTCCCGATTTTAGCCCAACAAACCATTAATGGATCTGTCATTCATGATGGGATTCAGCGAGATTATATACTATATATTCCGGCGATTTACGATGGCAGTGCAGATTTCCCTTTAGTTCTAAATTTTCATGGATTTGGGAGTAATGCAAACGAACAAATGTTTTACGGCGATTTTCGCGATATAGCTGATACAGAAGGATTTCTTTTGGTTCATCCTCAAGGAACTATATTAAATGGATTTCAATATTGGAATGTAGGATCTCCAGGAAGTAGTGGAAGTACAATTGATGATGTTGGTTTTACCGAAGCATTAATTGATGAATTAGCAAATTTATATACCATAAATTTAGACAGAGTATATGCAACAGGAATGTCTAATGGTGGATTTATGAGCTTTTTATTGGCTTGTCAATTAAGTGAAAAAATCGCAGCTATTGCATCTGTAACAGGCTCTATGACCCTTGACACCTATGCTAATTGCAGCGCTCAACACCCGACACCAGTTTTGCAAATTCATGGTACAAATGATAGTGTTGTTCCTTATGATGGAAATATTACTTGGATACAATCCATCGTTGATGTTATTTCGTATTGGGTTAATTATAATATTTGCGAAACAAATCCAATAATTACGACTTTTCCAGATTTAGATCCTTCAGATGGAAGCACCGTCGAACATATTGTCTATACAGGTGGTGTTAATGGCGTAACTACAGAGCACATGAAAGTTCTAGGAGGTGGTCATACTTGGCCAGGTTCAGCTATTAATTTACCAGAAACAAACCAAGATATTAATGCCTCAAATGAAATTTGGGAGTTCTTTTCAAGATTTGATATAAATGGGTCATTATCTGTCAATGAATTTGAAAATAGACAAGTGATTATTTATCCAAATCCAACCAGTTCAAAAATTAATTTGTCATTGAGTTTTTCTGAGGAATTGAATTATGAGTTGTTTTCTTCTACAGGAAAGCAATTGATGAATGGGACAATTAAATCAAGTTATCAGGAGATTAATTTATCACATTTAAAGCCCAATATTTACTTCTTGAAATTAGGTAATCAGGTGTTTAAAATTTTAAAGTATGAAAAATAATCATTTATTAAAAGTTGCATTAGCTCAAATAAGTCCTGTTTGGTTTAAAAAAGAGGCGACTCTTCTAAAAATAAAAAATAGTATCTCTGAGGCTGCCAAAAACCATGCAGAGCTTATTATTTTTGGAGAAGGATTACTGCCTGGGTATCCCTTTTGGTTAGCCCTTACTAACGGAGCTGCTTGGAATACAAAAATGAACAAAGAGCTGCATGCACATTATATAAATAACTCAGTCACTATAGAAAATGGTGATTTAAACGAACTATGTGCTTTAGCTAAAAAACATCAGATTGCAATTTATTTAGGCATTATTGAATGCCCTAAAGATAGAGGGGGGCATAGTCTTTATGCTTCGTTGGTCTATATTAATTCGCTTGGCATAATTCAATCGGTTCATCGTAAATTACAACCTACCTATGATGAAAGACTCACTTGGTCTCCCGGAGATGGTCATGGACTTAAAGTACATTCCCTAAAAAAATTCACTGTTGGGGGCTTAAATTGTTGGGAAAATTGGATGCCCCTTCCAAGAGCTTCGCTATATGCTCAAGGAGAAGATTTACATATCGCAGTTTGGCCGGGAAGCGACCACAATACCAAAGACATTACCCGTTTTATTGCTAAGGAGTCAAGAAGTTTTGTAATTTCAGTTTCTTCGTTAATGACCAAGGAAGATTTTCCAAGTGACACTCATTATTTTAAGGAAATAGTGGCAAATTCTCCTGACATTTTAGCCAATGGAGGTAGCTGTATTGCTGGGCCAGATGGAGAATGGTTGGTAGCTCCAGTTCTTTTAAAAGAGGGAAATATATACCACACCTTAGATTTTAATAGGGTCCTTGAGGAACGTCAAAATTTTGATCCTGCAGGTCATTATTCTCGCCCTGATGTCACCAAATTAATAGTTAACAGGGAACGACAATCTACTACAGATTTTAAGGATTAACTACTTTTTGTTTCGTCTTGGGATTTCTTTTTTAGATGCTTTAAACCCAAAGACATTCCCTATCTTTGCAAAAATTAAAAAAAGCTGCCTAGGTAGTTAATATATTGATATGGCTAAACAACAAGACAATAAACGTAAAGGGAAATCATTTGATAAAGGTAAAAAATCAAAGTCTTTCAATAAAGCTGGGCGTGCATCTAATTCAAAACCGAACTTATCAAAAAAACCTTCTACCACTGCAGACGGAATTCGTTTAAATAAATACATTGCGAATTCAGGAATTTGCTCCAGAAGAGAGGCCGACATGTATATTCAAGTAGGAAGTGTTTCTGTAAACGGTTCTATTATCAACGAAATGGGTTTTAAAGTAAAACCTAATGACGAAGTAAAGTTTGATGGTAGAAGAATCAATCCAGAACCTAAAAGATATGTATTGTTAAATAAGCCAAAAGGCTTTGCAACCACAACGAGTGAGAGTAAAGGAAATACGGTGATGGATTTAGTTGCTAATGCATCAAACATTCCTTTGCATCCCATTGGTCGATTGGGTAGAAATGCAACTGGCTTATTGCTGTTTACCAATGATGACGAGTTCATGCAAAAATTTACACGTCATGGCATTTCTCGTTTGTTTCATATTGAATTGGATAAAAATTTAAAAGCAGAAGATCTCCAAAGTATAAAAGAGGGAATTAAAATCAATGGTAAAACTATTGAAGTAGAAGAGATAAGTTGGGTGAATAATGCACCTAAAAAAGAGGTGGGTTTAAAAATCAAACACATCGGAAATAGTGTGATTAGAACTATTTTTGACCATTTAAAATACAATGTAGTGAAAGTAGACTGTGTTACAATAGGACCGCTTACTAAAAAAGATTTGTCTAGAGGGCGCTGGAGGCATTTAGATGAACAAGAAATGAATAATTTTAGTATGCTTTAACACCTAAAAAAGTTTTATAACTTATAAGGGCCAATATACAATCAGTAACGATTGTATGATAAAAAAGATTAAAAAAGGGATGACTAAATAACCCATAATATCTCTAGCTTGAAGTTTTACACCCTTACCCATAATAGGCATCACAATCAATAGATAGAAAGGTTGCAACATATTGCTTAAGCTCTCTCCGTAGGCCGTAGATAAAGATGCTCGAGCTATCATTGCAGTAATTTTTTCTTGAGGCAATCCTACCCCAATCTCTGTGATAGCATTTATTAAACTGGGTCCTATAACCGCAAATTCTCCTCCTGCAGAAGGGATGGCAAAGTTGACAATTCCGCCTATTAAATAAGCAAAAAACGGATAAGTATCCAGCGTTGCTATCGATGCCATCACTTCCCCTAATCGATCTCCTAAACCTGTATAAATCATAATCCCCATGATTCCCGCATAAAATGGATATTGAAATAAGATCCCTGATATATTACTGCTCGATCTTTTCATCGAAATTACATATCTAGCGGGTGTTTTGTGAAGTAACATTCCTATAATTAAGAATATAAAAATCATAATATTAAAATTTAGGTCCAGTCCTTTCGTGCTAAAATGAAAAATTATATAGGATAGCCCCATTAAAACTATAATCATTTGCAGAATTACACTATTGTTTAATGAATCTGAAATTGTTCTATATGGTAAATTTAAACTAGTAGCTTCTTCTTTTATAGTTTGCTTATTTTTACGTTCATTCGAAACTAGTAAATCTTTTAATTCTTTATTTTCTGAAGATTTTGGACGCAACAAAAACATGACAAAAGGCGCCACAATTACCAATAAAAAAATCATTGCAATATTTAATGAAGATTGCAAGGTAAACGACGTAGGAATAATATCGTTAAGCACGCCGTTTTCAATTAAAAAATTATTTTCAGAATTTAAAAGTAGGGGAATAGAACTAGAGAGCCCTAAAACCCAACTGTTGAAGGAAAAATAGACGCAGGCAATTAAAAAAGGATAATTGATTCCTTTTACTCGTAAAGCCAACTCTCTTGCTAATACACTAGTAATTACGAGCCAACCAAAGCTTACAAGAGAAAGAATCATTCCGATAAAAACTACCAAGAAATAAACTTGAGTGGGAGTCTTAATGTGTTTTGAAAGTGCATCAATTCCCTTTTTTACAGCGGGTGATAAAGCAATACTAAATCCAGTGATTATTATTAAAACAATCTGCATGGCAAAGCTAATTAAATCGAAAAATCCGTGGTACCAAGATTTGATGATTTCAAAGAGACTAGCTTCTAACCAAATATAGGATCCGAATCCGGTTATGAAGGTAAGTAATATAGCAAATACAAATGCATTGGGCATATACCTGAGATATACTCTAGAGAAAAGCGCTCCTAATTGATGAATCATTCCTTTAGGTTTAAATGAATTATGTCCACTAAATTACTAAAAATGATAAATCTTATCTTTTACAAGTGACTTTTTTTTACAAAAAAACCCGTAATAAATTTATTACGGGTTTTGTACTGAAGACGGGACTTGAACCCGTACGGACATTACTGTCCACTGGATTTTAAGTCCAGCGTGTCTACCAATTCCACCACTTCAGCTTGTGGTTTTTTATCGAAAATTCGAATCGAGCGAAAAACGGGATTCGAACCCGCGACCTCCACCTTGGCAAGGTGGCGCTCTACCAACTGAGCTATTTTCGCAAATAAATGAGCTAGCTTTGCTGTCAAAGCGGTTGCAAATTTAAAACTTTTAAAGTAACATCAAAGTATTTTTAAAGAAAAAAAATTAATAATTTAATTCATTGGATGTTCCAATTGATCTATAATTTTTTCATTTTTTTTATTAGTTGAATTTGTAGATTTAGTTTGTTTTTCTTTTAAAATCATTTAAAATGGAATATATCCATAACTATATTGGAAATATTCCATAATTTATATATATTTGAGTATGGATAAAGAGATAACTATTGCTGCAAAACGATTTAAAAAAGTTCGAGAAGAACAGAATTATACGCAACAAGCGTTTGCTGAATTTTTAGAATTAGGGCACAGCACCGTTGATATTGAACGCGGGAAAACAAAAATTCCTGGGAAAGTTGTCATGAGTTTATTAAAAAATTTTCAAATCAATCCGCTTTGGTTATTTGGGGAAAGTTTTCAGCAATACATTGTTATTGACGGAAAAGATGTTAGCCCTAAGGTCATTAGTGTCAAAGAAGATAATACAGATGCTATCCTATTGGTAAACCAAAAGGCAGCTGCAGGTTATCCGCACAATATACAGGATGTTGATTGGTATCAAACCTTACCCGTTTTTAATTTTCCCTTACCACAATTCAGAAATGCTACCTACAGAGGTTTTCAGGTAGAGGGTGATAGTATGTTGCCTAATATTCGTCCAAATGATTGGGTTTTAGGAAGGTCTGTTTCAAATGTCGCTGAGGCTTCAGATAATAAAATTTATATTGTAGTACTTCATGATTCTGTACTCGTAAAAAAACTTGAAAAAATAAATCATTCTGCAAAAATTAGACTACTATCGTTAAACCAGGAGTATTTACCAATTGAGGTCAATATCAATGACATTCAGGAATTATGGCAAGTCAACAGTAAGTTAACTTTTGGTATTGATGAGCCCTCAGAAAGTAGTTTACTCAAACAACTACAGCAGTCTATGGATGATTTAAAAGGACAAATTAATCGCCTACAATAAGTATTTTAAATTTGTAATTGTTGTAGGTAATTTAAAATTATGTCTGTAGCACCTCTGTTGTTAAAAATAAAATTTTTTGAGATCAATCCTGTTTTTTCACAAAAAGAAGCATCTGTTTTTAATTGATTAAAAATATCGATAAACTCCTGTGGAGTGGCGACTGAAAACAACCCATTTAGTTCTTTTAATTTTTTTGCCTCTGGGAAATTGGTGTAATTTTCACCTATTATAATTGGAACTCCGAAGGTTGCAGCTTCTAGGATATTATGCAATCCGTTAGCTCCCATTCCTATGCCGCCACCTATATAAGCTACGTCAGCATAGCTGTATACCTTAGTTAATAGTCCGACAGTGTCGATAATAAGGACTTGATAATCAGAAATTCTATATTTTTCTCTCTCAGAATACAATACCGTTTTTACTTTCAATTTTTTCCTCAAGCTTTCAATTCTTAAATTATTTACATCATGAGGAGCGATTATAAACTTTGTGTTATTTGAAAAATTATTAATATAATTAATTAAAATAGATTCATCTTTAGGCCAAGTGCTTCCACAAACTAAACAAAAAAGATCTTGTTTAAATAAGGCTATAAAATCCAATTTGTTATTCATAGATAATTGATCGCTAACTCGATCAAATCGAGTATCACCACTAACGGTAACTTGCGAAATTTTTAATTGCTTCAATAAACTTTTAGAAAGTTGGTCTTGTACAAAAAAGTGACTAAAACTATTTAAAGTTCTTCTCATAAAACCTCCATAAAATTTAAAAAAAACTTGGTCTTTTCGGAATAAACCTGAAACCAAAATTGTGGGTATATTTTTCTTTTTTAATTCAAAGAGATAGTTAGGCCAAAATTCATATTTAATGAAAATAGCCACTGATGGCTGTAACAAATTAATAAAGTTTTTTGCATTTTTTGGAGTATCTAAAGGAAGGTAAACTGTACAGTCTGCAAGTTTATCATTTTTTTTGACTTCAAAACCTGATGGAGAAAAAAAGCTGACAATGATTTTATGATCAGGAAATTCTTCTTTTGTTTTTTTTATAATAGGAACTCCTTGCTCGTATTCTCCCAAAGAGGCACAGTGAAACCATATCGTCTTATCACCCTTTTTAAGGGTGCTTTTTAATGTATTTACTACAGATTTTCTTCCTTTCACAAATAAACCCATCTTAGGACTAAAAAGCGGCGACAGCAAAATTAACTTGCTGGCTAAAAATGTAGAAAAATTATATAATAAATGCATCGATAATTACTGTACAGCTAAAATACGTTTCTTTAAGGAATTAGATTGTATGCCGATTTCAAATTTTGTAATTTTGCTCTAAATATTTTAGAAAGCTTTGCATTTTTAAATAATTATCTGACTTACTAGAAAAAATGAAAAAGATACAAATGGTTGACCTCAAAGGTCAGTATAGTGGAATAAAAGAACAAGTTGATAGTTCTATTTTAAATGTAATCGAATCTGCAGCGTTTATAAACGGTCCTGAAGTTCACGGATTCCAGAAAGAATTGGAAGACTATTTAGGGGTTAAAAATGTTATCCCTTGTGCAAATGGTACCGATGCATTACAAATAGCTATGATGGGATTAGGCCTAAAGCCTGGAGATGAAGTGATTACAGCAGATTTTACTTTTGCTGCAACGGTAGAAGTCATTGCTTTATTGGGGTTAACCCCAGTTCTAGTAGATGTAGATCCAGTAAGCTTTAATATTGACACAAGTGCAATTAAAAGAGCAATTACTCCAAAAACTAGGGCAATTGTACCGGTTCATTTATTTGGTTTAGCTGCAAATATGGATGAGATTATGGATATTGCTAATGCTCATAACTTATTTGTAATTGAGGATAATGCTCAAGGAATAGGTGGTGTTTACACGTCCAAAGATGGAACTAAAAAGAAAACTGGAACTATTGGGCATATAGCTTCAACCTCTTTTTTTCCTTCTAAAAACCTTGGTTGTTATGGTGATGGTGGAGCAATATTTACAAATGATGACGATTTGGCTCATACGATTAGAGGAATAGTGAATCACGGAATGTATCAAAGGTATCATCACGATGTAGTTGGTGTAAACTCCCGATTAGATTCAATTCAAGCAGCAGTTTTGCGAGCAAAACTCCCAAAATTAGATGCTTATAATCAGGCACGACTCGAAGCAGCTATTAAATACAACAAAGCTTTTTCTGGAATAGCAAATATTATAACTCCTAGTTATGGTTGTGAACACTGTTCCTGCGATATGAAGAATTGTGACTGTCATGTTTTTCATCAATATACCTTAAAAGTTATCAATATTAATCGAGATGCACTGGTAGCCCATTTAAACGAAAAAGGAATCCCCTGTGGAGTTTATTATCCTATTCCATTACATCTTCAAAAAGCTTATGCAGACGAGCGTTATAATGAGAAAAATTTTAAAGTAACGAATCAGTTAGTAAAAGAAGTAATTTCTTTACCGATGCATACCGAATTAGATAACGAACAAATTGAGTTTATTACGAAAACCGTGATTGATTTTATAAAAAACAATTAATATGAAAAAAGTTTTAGTGACAGGTGGCTTGGGTTACATAGGTTCTCATACTGTTGTGGAACTTCAAAATGCAGGGTTTGAAGTAGTGATTATTGATAATTTGTCAAATTCTTCTTTGGAAGTCTTGGATGGAATAATTCAAATTACAGGAAAAACCCCTCTATTTGAAAAAATTGATTTGCGTCAAAAAAGCGAAGTCATTCAATTTTTTGAAAAGCACCAAGATATTTCAGGAATTATTCATTTTGCTGCTAGTAAAGCGGTAGGAGAGAGTGTTGAAAATCCATTATTATATTACGAAAACAATCTAACTACATTAATTTATTTGTTGCAAGCGTGTAATAACTATACTATTGAAAACTTTATTTTCAGTTCTTCGTGTACGGTTTATGGAGAACCAGACAAACTACCAATAAATGAGAGCGCTCCTATCAAAAAAGCGACTTCACCCTATGGAAATACTAAACAGATAAGTGAAGAAATCTTGAATGATTTCTGTAAAGTATCCAATTTAAAATCGATTGCACTTAGGTATTTTAACCCAATTGGAGCTCACGATTCATCTAAAATAGGCGAATTACCTTTGGGAACTCCCCAAAATTTAGTTCCATTCATAACACAGACAGCTGCTGGATTAAGAGATCAGTTATCTGTTTTTGGGGATGATTATCCAACAGAGGACGGAAGTTGTATCCGAGACTATATTCATGTGGTTGATTTAGCAAAAGCACATGTAGTTGCTTTAGAACGTTTATTAAAAAATAGAAATTCTAACCAATTTGAAACGTTTAATATTGGAACCGGCAAGGGAAGTTCTGTTTTAGAAGTAGTAAATGCTTTTGAAAAAATCACCCAACAAAAATTAAACTATAAAATTGTAGATAGGCGTGTAGGGGATGTTATTTCTGTTTATGCAGATACTAAAAAAGCAAATGAAGTTCTAGGTTGGAAAGCTGAAAATTCTATGGAAGACTCTTTACTTTCCTCGTGGAATTGGGAGAAAAAAGTAAGAAATATTAAATAGCAGCTTTTTCTGTTGCTACATTTCTGTCGATTTTTTTCATTAAGCCTTGTAAGACGTTGCCTGGACCAACTTCAACAAAATTTGTAGCTCCATCATTAATCATTTGTTGCATGCTCTGTGTCCATTTAACGGGAGCTGTTAATTGCGATACTAAGTTTTTCTTAATAATAGCTGGATCTTTAGTAGCGATAGTACTTACATTTTGATAAATAGGACATTTAGGAATCGAGAATTTTGTATTTTCAATAGCCAAAGCTAATTCCTCTCTAGCAGGTTCCATTAACGGGCTGTGGAAAGCACCTCCAACGGGTAAAACTAGTGCTCTTCTGGCACCAGCTTCCTTCATCGCTTCACAAGCCTGATTGATAGCGTTCACTTCACCAGATATAACTAATTGCCCAGGACAGTTATAGTTTGCAGCGACAACAATTCCGGGAGTATTAGCACATATTTTTTCTACAATAGCATCTTCTAAACTTAATACAGCAGCCATTGTTGAGGGCTTAAGTTCACACGCTTTTTGCATCGCTTGTGCTCTTTTAGATACTAAAAGTAATCCGTCTTTAAAAGCCAATGTTTTATTGGCAACTAAAGCAGAAATTTCTCCCAAAGAATGCCCCGCTACCATATCTGGTTGAAAAGATTTGTCTAGCACTATTGCTAATATAGTTGAATGCAAAAAAATTGCCGGTTGAGTCACCTTAGTTTCTTTTAATTCTTCTGGAGTCCCTTCAAACATGATTTTCGTGATATCAAAGCCTAATAATTCATTAGCTTCTTCAAATAATTTTTTAGCTTTTGATGAATTCTCGAAAAGATCCAATCCCATTCCTGTAAATTGCGCTCCTTGTCCAGGAAAAATATATGCTTTCATAATTGTGATTTTTTCTTCTATTGTTAGTATCTGTAAGCGTGCAAAAATAAATTTTTAATTGGATATAAATTTAATTGAATTAATTTCTGACGAAGGTTTGAAATGAAAAATCAAATTGATGTTTATCATCTTTTAAGTGATGTTCCTCTTTTACTAACTTCCACTCATCTTTAGGAATTTCAGGAAAAAAAGTATCTGCCTCGAAAGAACTATAAACTCTAGTTAATTCGATTTTATCAGCAACGTCCATTCCAATTTTATAAATTTCTCCGCCCCCAATTATAAAAGGTTGATCATCGTTACTAACAAGATTTAAAGCTTCTTTCATAGAGTGAACTACAATAGCACCTTCTGCTTGATAGGATGCATTACGAGTTATTATGATGTGAATTCTGTTTGGGAGTGGTTTTGGAAAGGATTCAAATGTCTTTCTTCCCATGATTATATGATGGTTAGTAGTTAGTTCTTTAAATCGCTTAAAATCAATTGGTAAATGCCAAACTAAGTCGTTATCCTTACCTAGTTCATTATTAATTCCAGCGGCAGCTATTAAGGTTATCATAAATTTTTTATTCGTAACACTGTTTTACTCTGGTTTAAATCTTTGAGTATTGGGGTTTCACTTTTTACTTTTATATCGCTACGGATCCTTTGATATGAGGGTGGTGCTCATAACCTTCCAAAGTAAAATCGTCAAAAGTAAAATCAAAAATATTTTTAATTTTTGGATTTAAAATCATTTTGGGTAATGGCTTTGGGTCTCGAGATAGCTGAAGTTGTATTTGCTCTTGATGATTGCTGTAGATATGTGCATCTCCAAAAGTATGAATAAAATCTCCTGCTTCTAATTTACACGCTTGTGCCATCATCATGGTAAATAGGGCATACGAAGCTATATTGAAAGGAACTCCTAGAAAAATATCAGCACTTCGTTGATAAAGCTGACATGATAATTTACCATCGGCTACATAAAACTGAAAAAATGCATGACAAGGCGGTAATGCAGCTTTCCCATTAACAACATTTTCTGAAAATGATTTACTAGTATCAGGCAAAACACTTGGGTTCCAAGCAGAAACTAGCATCCTTCTACTGTCTGGATTATTTTTAAGTGTTTCGATAATTTCACTGATTTGATCAATTTCATCTCCGTTCCAATTACGCCATTGATAGCCATAAACAGGCCCTAAGTCTCCATTTTCATCGGCCCACTCATTCCATATTCGAACACCGTTTTCTTGAAGATATTTTATATTGGTATCTCCTTTTAAAAACCACAACAATTCATGAACAATAGATTTTAAATGAAGTTTTTTAGTGGTAACCATTGGGAACCCTTTACTTAAATCAAACCGCATTTGATAACCGAAAACACTCTTTGTTCCAGTTCCTGTTCGATCTTTTTTTACAGTTCCATTTTCGAGGACATGCTTAATAAGCTCGTGATATTGTACCATAGATAATTTTTCTAAAAAATAAATATTATTCAAACAACTCTGGTGATAAAAATAAATAAAGCCATGATTTATTATTTCTATTAGTATTTATTATTATAAAAAGTTATTAACTAGAATAATTTAGGAAAAGAGTCTTACCCAATAATCATACCTGCAATGGTTGCAGAAATTAATGATGCGATACTACCTCCAATTAGCGCTTTCATTCCAAATTTAGATAAAGTTTTTCGCTGCCCTGGTGCTAAAGATCCAATTCCGCCAATTTGAATTCCAATGGATGCAAAATTAGCAAATCCACAGAGCATATAAGTGGCCATTATGATTGATTTTTGATAAGTTAAATGAGTAGCGTTTGCAGTATTTTTTAAATCAGCTAATTGAATATAACCCACGAATTCACTCGCTGCTAATTTAATTCCTAATAGTTGTCCCATCATCATCATATCTTCTTTTGCAACTCCAATTAACCACATGAGCGGTGCGAAAACAGTTCCTAAAATCGCTTCCAATGAAAGTTCAGAATAGGAAGAATTTGCAGAAACCCAGTCATTTAAAGAGGTCCAATCACCTAACCAACCTAAAATTCCGTTGAACATCGCTATAAATGCAACAAATACCAACAACATAGCTCCAACATTTACTGCTAAACGTAAGCCCTCTGTAGTCCCATTGGCAATTGCATCTAGTACATTAGTACCTATTTTTTCAACGGAGACGTCTACAGTTGTATTGATTTTTTCTGTTTGAGGGTATAATATTTTTGATATGACGATAGCTCCTGGAGCTGCCATCACAGAAGCTGCTAGTAAATGTTTAGCAAATAACAATCTGAGCGCAGGATCATCACCACCTAAAAAACCAATATAGGCAGCTAAAACAGCACCAGCTACAGTAGCCATACCCCCAATCATAACTAGAAGCATTTCAGATTTATTCATTTTTTCTAAATAAGCCTTTATTAAAAGAGGCGCTTCGGTCTGACCAAGAAATACGTTTCCAGCGACACTTAAACTTTCAGCACCGGATATTTTTAATAATTTAGATAACATCCAGCCAAATGCTTTTACTAATTTTTGAATTATTCCTAAATAAAACAGTACCGATGTTAGCGCTGAGAAAAATATAATAGTCGGTAAAACTTGGAAGGCAAAAATAAATCCAAATGTATCCATATCTACTACTAAGCCTTCAAATAAAAACTTACTACCAGCTTTTGTAAAATCTAAAATACTTACAAATATTTTTCCGACCCCTTCAAAAGCATTTTGAACAAAAGATACTTTTAAGACGCCGATCGCTATTATTAATTGAAACCCTAGACCAATTCCTACAGTTTTCCAATTAATCGCTTTCCTGTTACTACTAAATAAAAAAGAAATAAACAACAAGGAAAACATCCCTAAGACACCTTTCCAAAGACTTGTAAAAGTAATTCCTTGACTTGGAACAATACCCGAAGGTTTATTGTTTTTAGTTGTTGTTAGTAACACTTCCTCTGTTGTATCATTATTCGCATAAAATTTATAATAAACTTCCTTTTCTTTAAAAACTAAAGTAGAATCAGTAAATTCTGTAATTTTATATCTTCTAATAGTGTCGTTAGGTAGTGTATAATAAAATACCAGTAGGTTATTCTGAAATATTAGATCTCCCTCCGCTTTTAAGTTGTTTTTAGACTCGATTTGATAGGAAAAAGAACTTTCGGATATATTAAGATAATCAGTTTCTTTATTGATGTTCGTGATTGCTATTCCTTTTGAATTTTCAATACTTGAAAATTGCCATTTTTTTTCTAAATCTTGTCCAAATGATAAAAAAGGAACCAATAATAATACTAGAACTAATAAATTCTTTTGCATAGGATATTATTTTCTTTTTGAAATTTCGTCTCTAATATTGACTGCTTTTTCATATTCTTCGTTATTGACTGCCTCCGTCAATAATTTCTTTAACTTTTTCAAGGAGTGTTTACTGAAATCGTTTTCGGATAGATCTTCTTTTTGGTTTTCTCCAATTAAGATTTGTTCGCTGACTATTTCTATTTTTTTTGAGGTAGTAGTTTTCTTGGTAGCGGTTTCTGTATGAATTCCTGCCTTATCTAAAATATTTTTGTAGGTAAAAATAGGAGCATTAAATCGCAGAGCTAACGCGATAGCATCACTTGTTCTTGCGTCAATTATTTCTTCAATTTTTTCTCGCTCACAAATAATACTCGAATAAAATACTCCATCTAATAATTTATGTATGATGACTTGTTTAACAACAATCTCATATCTTGTTGCAAAAGTTTTAAAAAGATCATGGGTAAGAGGTCTTGGAGGCATGATTTCTTTTTCAAGTGCTATTGCAATAGATTGTGCCTCAAAAGCACCTATCACTATTGGTAATTTTCGATCTCCATTTTCCTCGCTCAAAATCAACGCATAAGCGCCATTTTGTGTTTGACTATATGATATTCCTTTTATAGTAAGTCTTACTAAACTCATTGAATAATGTTCAAAAAAAAACTGTTTAATTTTACGGACTTCCCTAAAATTAAACAGTCCCTTTATTCAGGCACAAATTAATAAAAAATTATGCGTTATTACTTTTAAACTCTTTTAATTTTTCTATTAACTGAGGAACATACTCAAAAGCATCACCAACAATGCCATAATCAGCCGCTTTAAAAAAGGGAGCTTCAGAGTCACTGTTTATGACAACTTTCACTTTGGAAGAATTTACACCTGCTAAGTGTTGTATTGCTCCAGAAATTCCAATGGCAATATATAAATTGGATGAAACAGGCTTTCCGGTCTGACCAACATGTTCACTATGAGGTCTCCATCCTAGATCACTGACTGGTTTTGAACAGGCTGTTGCTGCACCTAAAGTTTCCGCTAACTCTTCAATCATTCCCCAATTTTCGGGACCTTTTAAACCACGTCCAGCAGAAACAACAATATCGGCGTCTGCAATGGTAATTTTATCGTTTGACTTTTCTAATGAGGTGACCTTAGTTAGAAGATTATCTTCTGAAATCGCTGGAGAGAAATTTTCTTGAATGGATGAAGTTTCATTTTCAACTACACCAAATGCATTTTTTGCCAATCCAATTAATTTTTTTTCAGTAGTTATTTCAGAATTAGCAAATGCCTTATTTGAGAACACATTCGATTTAATTTTAAAAGGTGCTACGCTAGATGGTAATTCTATTGCATTTGGCACATAACCAGCTTCCATATTTATGGCAAGTAAGGGAGCTAAATATTTGCAATTAGCACTAGAAGAAATAACTATGATATTAGCAGCTTCTTGTTCTGCAGCTTGTGCTATTACATCGGCATATGCTGAAGCATTAAAATTTTCTAGTTTGTCGTTGGAAACGCTTAACACCTTTGAAGCTCCATATTTACCTAATTGGTCTGTTTGATTTCCGTTAATTGAAACTGCGATAACTGAAGTTCCTAATATGTTTGCTATTCCTTTAGCGTAGGATACGGCCTCAAAAGCAATCTTTTTAAATTTTCCTTCTTCAGATTCTGTATATACTAGTACTGACATATTTTATAAATTTATATTGGTGATACAGTTTTTGAATTTAAAACTGCAATCTATTTTTTTAAATAACTTTAGCTTCGTTATGCAAAAGTTCGACTAAATCATTAACATTATCGACTAGCTTTACCGATCCTTTTGCATCTGGTTTGGTGAAACTTTCAATATTAATTTCAGAATTTGAATCAATAGGTTCCATTACCTTCAGTGGTTTTGATCGCGCTTGCATGATACCTCTCATATTTGGGATGCGTAGATCTGCTTCTTGAACAATCCCTTTTTGACCTCCTACAATTAGCGGAAGTGTTGTACTAATAATCTCTTTTCCTCCATCAATTTCACGAGCAGCGATAGCATTTGATCCCTCCACCTCTAGGTTTATACAAGTATTTACAAAATTAAATCCGGTAAGTTTAGAAATCATTCCAGGAACCATTCCCCCATTATAATCGATGGACTCTCGTCCTCCTAAGACTAAATCGTAGTTGCCATCTTTAACAACATGTGCTAATTGTTTTGCAACAAAAAAACCGTCTGTAGCAACCGTATCGACTCTAATTGCTTCATCAGCTCCAATTGCTAATGCTTTTCTTAACGTAGGTTCTGTTTCTGGTCCACCGACATTTACAACGTGAACTGTTGCACCTTGTTTTTCTTTAAACCACATCGCTCTTGTCAGTCCAAATTCGTCATTGGGGTTGATTACAAATTGTACACCTTGGGTGTCAAACTTTGTGTTTTCGTCAGTGAAATTAATTTTTGATGTAGTGTCTGGAACGTGACTAATGCACACTAAAATTTTCATATTTTATTTATCTTAATTTATCTAAAAATGTATCTTGTGTTTCGAGTTACAAATGTAGGTATATTTTTCTCAATTTTACTATGCACGCATAATAAAAAATCGTTAAATCTTTAGAAAAATTAGTGAGCCACATATAAATAATAGTACTTTTGCATTTAGTTTAATAAAGATATATTTTTAAATAAAATTTTACAAAACTGATAGATTCAAATTTGTAAATAAATTAGATGATTTAATATGAAAACAATTCAGTTTAGAGAAGCAATCTGTGAGGCGATGAGTGAAGAAATGCGTCGTGATGATACTATATATTTAATGGGTGAGGAGGTTGCCGAATATAACGGTGCGTATAAAGCCAGTAAAGGAATGTTGGATGAATTTGGTGAATTAAGGGTTATTGATACACCAATTTCTGAACTTGGCTTTTCAGGAATTGCTATTGGTTCTGCCATGAATGGTAATAGACCCATAGTGGAGTTCATGACTTTTAACTTTTCGCTTGTTGGAATTGATCAAATTATTAATAATGCAGCAAAAATGCGTCAAATGAGTGGAGGGCAATTCAATATTCCTATTGTCTTTAGAGGGCCTACAGCATCTGCTGGCCAATTGGCAGCAACCCACTCTCAAGCCTTTGAGAGTTGGTATGCAAACTGTCCTGGTCTAAAAGTAGTTGTCCCCAGCAACCCAAAAGATGCAAAAGGGCTTTTAAAAAGTGCTATACGTGACAATGATCCCGTGATATTTATGGAAAGTGAACAAATGTATGGAGATAAGGCAGAAGTCCCAGAGGGAGAATATTTAATACCTTTAGGAGTTGCCGATATAAAGCGTGAAGGAACAGACGTTACAATTGTTTCCTTTGGTAAGATTATAAAAGAGGCGTACAAAGCTGCAGCTGTTTTATCTGAGGAAGGAATTGAATGCGAAATAATTGATTTACGAACAGTTCGACCTCTTGACGACAAGGCAATCATCGATTCTGTTAAAAAGACAAATCGACTTGTAATTTTAGAAGAAGCTTGGCCTTATGGAAATATTTCTTCCGAGATTACTTACCAAGTTCAAGAACAAGCTTTCGATTACCTGGATGCTCCAATCATTAAATTAAATACAGCAGACACACCAGCTCCTTTTTCCCCAGTTTTATTAGAGGAATGGTTACCCAATAGTAAAGATGTAATAAAGGCGGTAAAAAAAGTGTTATATAAGTAAGGCTTTTTAATTTGTTTTTTAATTCGTATTCATTTAACATCAAATTACTTTTGATGAAATATTTTTATTTTATTTTATTTATTTTCTCCTCCTTTTTTGCAAACTCCCAAAGTAAGGTTAGTGGTCAGATTAAGGATGAATTTGGTGATCCCATTGCCTACGCTAATGTGTTTTTTAAGGATTCAAACGATGGGACAATTACAAACGAAAATGGAAGATTCTATTTGGAAACTTACGAAACACATTCTTTTGTCGTTTTTTCATTTGTAGGTTATAAAACTTTAGAGATTGAGTTAACAGAAAAGAATAACTTTAAAATGGATATTGTACTAGAGGAGGAATCAGCTTCTCTTGAAGAGGTAGTCATTTTTAGTGGAAAACAATCTAAAAAAAACAATCCTGCAATAGATATTCTCAGAAAAATATGGGAAAATAGGAGAGCGAATGGAGTGAGAAAATTCAAACAATATACCTATGACAAATATGAAAAACTTGAGTTTGATTTAAATACTATTGATAGCGGTTTAATTAATAGCAGGACATTTAGAGGAATGGAATTTATTTTTGATCAAGTGGATACATCTAGAATAACCGGAAATACTTACTTGCCCCTTTTTATTAACGAAGCCTTTTCTAAAGTCTATGGAGATAATATTATTGATAAAGAAACAGAGATATTAGAAGGTAATAAAAATTCTGGATTTGAAAATAATCAAACTTTTATTGAATTAATTAAAGATCTTTATGCAGACTTTGATATTTATGATAATCACTTAAAGTTTTTTAATGTTGCTTTTACCAGTCCCTTATCTAAAACTGGTATTAACGTATACAATTATGTTTTGCTGGATAGTGCTTATCTAGGAGATAAATGGTGCTATAATATTATTTATTATCCTAGAAGAAAAAATGAATTAACCTTTAAAGGTGATTTTTGGGTAAATGATAGTACGTGGGCGGTGAAAGAAATTAATTTACAAGCTTCCAAAAGTGCCAATTTAAATTGGGTTCGTGAAATTTATATTGAACAAGAATATGATGTGCTAAACGATTCTACTTTTTTAATTACAAAAGATTATATGTTAAGTGATTTTAGTTTTAGAAAAAAAGAGAGTGCTAATGGAATGTATGGAAAAAGAACAACGTTCTATGATAATTATGAATTTGATATACCAAAAGAAGAATCTTTTTATAAAGAGAATATAGACCCCTATGAATATGAGGTTTACAATAGACCTGATCAATTTTGGGAGAAAAGAAGGATGGAGGCCTTAAGTAAAGATGAAAAAGGAGTCTATAAAATGTTAGATACTTTAAAAACAGTTCCTCGATTTAAAAGTCTATATACAATAGGAGCCTTAATAGCAAGTGGTTATTACGAATTTAAAGGTTTTGATGCAGGACCTGTTTTTTCAGTTTTAGGATATAATGAGGTAGAGGGTCTAAGGCTTAGGTTGGGGGGAAGAACTTATTTTGGACAAAATGATCTCTGGAGAATGGAAGGCTTTGGAGCTTTTGGTTTTAAAGATCAAAAATTTAAATATGGTTTATCGGGTAAGGTGCTAGTTAGTAAAAAAAATAGAAAAATATTATTTGCCGGACATCGAAAAGATATTGAACAAACAGGAGCGAGTTTAACAAATAGTAAAGATGTACTTGGAAGAAACAGAGCATCTTCAGGGTTGATTACGGTAGGTGCTAACGACCGATTAACAAGTATAGAACTAACGACCTTAGGGTATCAAATGGAGCCCGTAAAAAATTTTATATTCAGAGTTTTGGGGTCACACAGAACTTTAAAATCTGCTTCAGAAACTTTTAGTTTGAGTTATTACGATCAAAATGGTGACATTAAAAGCACCCTCAAACAATCGGAACTAGAGTTAGGAATCAATTACACGCCTGGTAGAAAAACCTCAGGGTACGGAGTAGAACGAAGAGTTATTAATGGTGGTGATTTTCCTTCTTTTTTTCTAGGGTACACCTTTGGACTTGAAGATGTTTTACAAAGTGACTTTGATTATCACCGAATACAAGCCTTGTATACACAGCCCTGGAATGTTGGTGGTTTGGGAAGACTTTATACGACTATTGAATTGGGTAGAATATTCGGAACGGTACCTTTAGGGTTATTAAGTCCTATTCCAGGAAATCAAACTTTATGGAGTATCTATAACACGTTTACGCAATTAGATTATTATGAGTTTGTAAGTGACACGTATGCATCTTTTCATCTAAAACATAACTTTGGAGGAAGGCTTTTTGGAAGAGTTCCTTGGTTGAGGGAGCTAAATTTAAGAGAATTAGTTGGTTTTAGAGCTGTATGGGGCCAGTTATCCGAACCAAATAACTCGATAAATGTAGGAATTGACAATTTACCGATACGTTATCAATCTCCAGAAGATATTTACTGGGAATGGAGTGCTGGTGTTGGAAATATTTTTAAAATTTTAGCAATTGAATTCAATTATAGAGGTAACTATTTAAACAACCCAGGAATAAGAAAAATCGGTGTCACTGGAAGCCTGAGTTTTTCTTTTTAGATGCTAATGAAAGTTTTTTAAGTTCAATTATAATTGCAGAACGAGGGAGATTCAATAAGTTAGAATGATCAATCAAAAGTATATAAATATTCAACTTTACAAAACCGACTCAAAAACATTAATTTACCTCATAAAATTAGTTATGTCAAGGTTTTTTATTCTGTTTGATTTTATTACTTTTGCACCGCTTAATAATAAAAACAATACAAAATGGAAGCAATGATGATTTACATGCCAATAGCAGCGGCATTAATAGGTTTAGTATATATGCTAATTAAAAAATCCTGGGTGATGAAGCAAGATGCAGGTGATGGTAAAATGAAAGAAATTTCAGATCACATCTATGAAGGGGCATTGGCTTTTTTAAATGCAGAATATAAATTATTATCATACTTTGTTTTAGGAGCAAGTGTCGTTTTAGCAGGAATTGCTTTTTTCATGGATACTACATACCTAATAGTTGTTGCCTTTATTATAGGGGCTGTTTTTTCTGCCTTTGCAGGAAACATGGGTATGAAAATAGCAACTAAAACCAATGTAAGAACCACTCAAGCCGCAAAATCAAGCCTGCCAAATGCACTGAAAGTTTCTTTTGGTGGTGGTACTGTTATGGGTCTTGGTGTGGCAGGATTAGCTGTTTTAGGATTAACACTTTTCTTCATTGTATTTTATCAAATGTTTATGGGTGGTCAATGGACCAACACCATGGACATGACTATAGTATTAGAGGCATTGGCTGGTTTCTCTTTAGGAGCAGAGTCTATTGCACTTTTTGCAAGAGTAGGTGGAGGTATATATACCAAAGCTGCCGATGTAGGGGCAGATTTAGCAGGAAAAGTACAAGCTGATATCCCTGAGGATGATCCACGTAATCCAGCAACTATTGCAGATAATGTTGGAGATAATGTAGGTGATGTTGCAGGAATGGGTGCAGATTTATTTGGATCATACGTAGCAACAGTACTAGCTGCAATGGTACTTGGTAACTATGTTATCAAAGACATGGGCGGCGTGATACAAGATGCCTTTGGTGGAATTGGTCCTGTTTTATTGCCTATGGCAATTGCAGGTGTAGGAATTATCATTTCTCTCATAGGAACTTTATTAGTTAAAATTTCTTCTAACGATGCAAAAGAATCAGATGTACAAAAAGCTCTAAACATTGGTAACTGGGCATCTATTATAATGGTTGCTGTAGCATGTTACGGACTAGTTACATGGATGTTGCCAGCAACAATGCAAATGGACTTCTTTGGAGAAGGATTGCAGGATATTTCTTCAATGAGAGTATTTTACGCATGTTTGGTTGGACTTATTGTAGGAGCGGGAATCTCTGCTTTTACAGAATACTATACAGGACTTGGTTCCAAACCAATTTTAAAAATTGTACAACAATCTAGTACGGGTGCAGGAACAAACATTATTGCTGGTTTGGCAACAGGTATGATTTCTACATTTTCTTCTGTATTATTATTCGCAGCTGCAATTTGGGCCTCATATGCTTTAGCTGGGTTTTACGGAGTTGCATTAGCAGCTTCTGCTATGATGGCAACAACAGCTATGCAGTTGGCTATTGATGCATTTGGTCCTATTGCAGATAATGCTGGTGGTATTGCTGAAATGAGTGAACAAGATCCAATAGTAAGAGAACGTACAGATATTCTAGATGCTGTTGGTAACACAACTGCTGCAACTGGGAAAGGTTTTGCCATTGCATCTGCTGCATTAACATCATTAGCACTTTTTGCTGCTTATGTAACTTTTACAGGTATTGATGGGATTAACATCTTTAAGGCCCCAGTTTTAGCAATGTTATTTGTTGGTGGTATGGTGCCTGTAGTTTTCTCTGCATTGGCAATGAATGCTGTTGGTAAAGCAGCCATGGAAATGGTAAACGAAGTGGTAAGACAGTTCAAGGAAATTCCAGGAATTATGGAAGGAACGGGAAAACCAGAGTACGATAAATGTGTTGCTATTTCTACAGAAGCTTCTTTAAAAGAAATGATGTTACCGGGTATTCTAACTATTGGTTTTCCAATTGTCATTGTATTAGTTGGCCTACTAGTATATCCAGATAATAATATGTTGGTTGCAGAAATGCTAGGAGGTTACATGGCCGGAGTTACAGTAAGTGGTGTTCTTTGGGCTATTTTCCAGAACAATGCAGGTGGTGCTTGGGACAATGCTAAGAAATCTTTTGAAGCAGGTGTTGAAATTAATGGTGTGATGACCTATAAAGGTTCTGATGCCCATAAGGCTGCAGTAACTGGAGATACAGTTGGAGATCCATTTAAAGATACTTCGGGTCCTTCTATGAACATTCTAATCAAACTTACGTGTTTAATTGGATTGGTAATTGCTCCCATACTAGGAGGTCATTCTTCTGAAGAAAGTCACGAAATAAATGCAAATACTATTGAGGCGCAGAGTATATCAAATGAAGTTATTGAAAAAGAAATTACTGTAAAAATGGATGCTAATGATGATGGTATAACTAAAGCAGTTGTAAAAACAACAATGACTGAAAATGGTAAAGAAATTTCTACAGAGCAAGTTTTTGAAGGAACAGAAGCAGAAGTAAAAACTCAAATAAAAGCTTTGGAAGATGTTGATATAAAAATTAAAAAGAATTAAACGTATTCAATTAGAATCAAATAAAAAAACCTGCCAATTTTAGCAGGTTTTTTTATTTATAATTTTTTTTCATCTAAAATAATCCATTGATTTCCGCATCAATTTTATTGATGATTTCACCCAAGTCCTCGGGATTGTCAACAAAGTCAATCTCATCTACATCTAAAATAATTAGATTTCCTTTATCATATT
>Ga0209092_10000551_pt1 | contig 37238 bp, 52 predicted proteins | sample FraStrMetagenome_FD_187446 | JGI IMG/M metagenome (GOLD analysis project Ga0209092, IMG submission 187446) | Marine eukaryotic phytoplankton communities from Arctic Ocean - Fram Strait ARC3M Metagenome (SPAdes) (version 2) | ecosystem: Environmental > Aquatic > Marine > Oceanic | place: Fram...
TCTCAAAACTTTGAATTAAACGCTTCAGAGCAAGTTGAAGTTATAACTAGAATATTGTTTTACTCTGGAGTTATAATAAGAGATCCTCAAATAATACAGGTTGCTGCTCAAGAAATTCAGCAAAATGAAATAAATCAAAAAAGCTAATAGATGTCATTAATAACAGAAACTAACCAACAGTATTATGCAGGTTCTCAAAGCTTCTTGTCAAAGACAGGTAACGCTGGTGAGTCATTTACTACGACTTTTGATACTAACCTGGTTTTCGGAAGTAACGATCCTTTACAGGTTAATTATTCTTTAAATAATTTTAAATTATACACGGCCGCTGTAGGTGTTTTAACCTACACAGAATATACTTCAGCCTTTACTGTATTAAATAACGTTGTAACTATAGCAGCTGCTCTACCGGTTAACACAAGTGTAGTTGTTCAATTAAAAATACTTGATGGAGGTAACTATGGTAATAGAGACGCTTTTGGTCAAGCAGTTGAAGATAATTATGGTAGTTATTCTTACATTAAATTAAATGATGTTATAAATAACTTTTTAGTTGCTTATGTTGGAGCTGGTAAATTAATACCAAGTGTAAAACGTACTGACGTTATATTTCATGCTAAGCGTGGTTTACAAGAATTTAGTTATGATACTTTAAAAAGTATAAAATCTCAAGAATTAAATATACCACCTAGTCTTAGTGTTGTAATTCCTCAAGATTATGTCAATTATGTTAAAGTTTCTTGGATAGATGACTTAGGTGTTAAAAGACCTATGTACCCAGCTAACAATTTAACTATAAGCCCGTATGAAACTCCTATACAAGATAATAGAGGTATTCCAACTCAAGATAACTTTGGTGAAAATGTAGAAGGTACTTCTATAACAGAGGATAGATGGAAGACAGCCAACGATAGATTAATAGATGGTAGTTTTAGAAATGATAATAATATTTTTGATTACGACGCTGCTTTTATTCAAGGATATATGGGAGCTGGTAGACAGTATGGTCTTGAACCGCAATACTCTCAAGACAATGGCTGGTTTAATATGAACGAAAGAGAAGGTAAAATGTCTTTTTCTAGCAATGTAGCTGGTAAACTTATAGTTTTAGAGTACGTATCAGATGGTCTTTCAAGTGATTTACACACGAGAATACCTAAAATGGCAGAAGAGGCTTTATATGCTTATATAAACTATGCGGTTATGGCCATTAAGTCAAACCAACCTGAATACGTTATTAATAGATTAAAGAGAGAGAAAGTTGCTAAACTTAGAAATACTAAAATAAGATTGTCTAATATAAAGTTAGACGAAATAACTCAAGTAATGAGAGGTAAATCTAAGTGGATAAAATAATATATAAATATGGCAGAAGTTAAAAATGCTTTTATAAAGTCTAAAATGAATAAAGACCTTGACAGTAGACTTCTACCGTCGGGAGAATATAGAAATGCGATAAACGCCCAAGTAAGTAGATCAGAAGGTTCTGATGTAGGTGCTTTAGAAAATGTACTAGGTAATAAACAGATTAGTGATTTTGGATTAAGTGTATCAAACCTTTCTTCTATAGGTTATTTATCAGATGAAGCAAATAGTATTATATATGTTTTCTTAACAGATAATGAAACAAGTGCTTACGTGCCTAGTGGCGCAGGTTCTAATCATTATATTGTTTGTTATAATGCGACTTCTGATAGTAGTTCTATATTAGTTACAGGGGCTTTTTTAAACTTCTCAAAATTAAACCCTATATTCGGTGTAAATTTACTTGAGGATTTACTGTTTTTTACAGATAATAGAAACCAACCTAGAAAAATAAATGTAACAAGCGCTACTGAAAGTGCTGGTTCAGTTATGCAGGTTGGCTTAAATGCTATTGGTAGTGGTTACATTGACAGTGTTTATAACACGGTTAATCAAGTTCCTGGAGGCGTTGGTAAAGGTTTAACAGTGTCAGTAACTACAATAGGCGGTGCTATAAATAGTGTTACAGTGGTTAATCCAGGTAATGGATATGCTGTAGGTGATTTAGTAAACATATTGGGTCCAGGGCCTGGTATACAAGCCGTTATATCAATATCAAGTGTTTTTTATTATTATACCTCAGAAGATAATATATCTGTAGCTAAATATAATCCTTATGAAGCTATAGAGCTTTACGAGTCAAGTGCTTTATCACCTGGAGACTACGAGTCTACAATGAAAGATGTCTTTAGCATAGCTTATCCAGACGGAGGTACTTCTACGGTAGATGCTACTCAAACTGGTACCAGCATAAATATAAAGAATACAAATATACCAATAGGTGGAAAACCTGTTACTGGTCAAAGCGTAAAGAAAGTTAGTGCTCTTGGTGAGATTATAGATCTAGGTGTTAATGTTGCCGCTGGTTCTACTTCTACTGTTTTAAATGTTAGTGGATCAATATCTGTAAACAACGAAGAAGTGCTTGTATTCGATGCTAATCCTTATTATATACCTAACTACAAAGGTGATCCTAAGTTTTTAGAAGATAAATTTGTTAGATTTAGTTATAGATTTAAGTTTAATGATGGAGAGTATTCTATAATGGCTCCATTTACTCAGCCTTGTTTCATACCTAAGCAAGATGGTTACTTTTTAAATAACACAGCTACGGAAGGTGATGAGCAGCAGGCTTTTTCTTCTACTATAGTTGACTTTATGGAAAATAAAGTTAATAAAATAGATTTAAAAATACCATTACCTTCAACTGTAGCTAATCTAAATAACGATTTACATGTTGAAGAAATAGATATACTTTATAAAGAATCAGATGGCCTAACTGTTCAAGTAGTAGAATCTATATCTAGTATTGGCAATTTTGGAGTAAGCGAAGCTAATAGTTTATTAAACACGTTTAGCTACAGTTATGAATCTCAAATACCATACAAGACTTTACCATCAGATGAAATAACAAGAGTATATGACAAAGTGCCTGTAAAAGCTCTTTCTCAAGAAATAATAAGCAATAGAGTTGTTTATGGTAATTACCAAGACAAACACACTCCACCATCTTCGCTGAATTACAGCGTTACTTCTAGTGAAAAATCAAGCTTTAATCTAAATGAAGGTAGTGCTCAAACTAGTGGAGGTTCTTTCACTGCAGGTTCATCTATAACCATATATAATGCTTTAGGTAGTATTATTACAGGTAGTATATTGAGTTCTTTATACCCAAATGATTCAATACCTATAAATACAAGAGTGGTAACTACTAATGGATCTACAACTATGACGCTTGATAAAGACGTTAGTCTTTCTAGCTCTATACTTATAGATTTTACTTTATCAGGAGCTACGACAGATACTACTAGTAAAGTAGAATATCCTTCTAGTAATTTAAAAACAAATAGAAATTATCAGGTAGGTTTTATTCTTTCAGATAAGTTTGGTAGACAATCTAGTGTTATACTAGCAAACAACAGAGAAACCGTTGACAGCTTTAGTGTTTCAACTATTTTTTCACCATATATAGATGAGCAAATAAATACCTACGATTGGATAGGAAATTCTTTAAAAGTTTCAGTTAACGATCCTATTGGTCCACAAGCTCCTAACCCTGTTACTAGCGAGCCAGGTATATATAATGGTGATGTTACTAGTGGCGATTACAATCCTTTAGGCTGGCATTCTTATAAAATAGTTGTTAAACAAAACGAGCAAGAATACTACAATGTATACTCAGCTGGAGCTATGAAAGGTTTGCCTTACAACTATAATACTAGAGACCTGTTGCCTATACTTAGCGAAAACACTTCTTTTGTAACATTACTAAACGATAATATAAATAAGATACCTAGAGATTTGTCAGAAGTAGGACCGCAAGACAAAACGTTTAGAAGTTCTGTAGAGTTGTATGGAAGAGTTCAAAACACTTTGACCTCTAATGAGCAATTCTACCCAAATAGAAAATCATTTACAACTTCTTCTATAGAAGATTTATATGGTCTTTTTGACGTTGCCGATTTTACTAATAGTTTCGATGCGCCTATACCTGTAACAAATCCGTTAAATGCTTTTCACGGTTTTTATAAATCAGATTCAGATCCTTTTATAGCAGAAATAACTACGTCTCAAGATTCAAGTTTGCAGTTTGGAGTAAATAACAGTGTTACAATAGAAACGGGTACAGCTAAGAGTAATGCTGTCGTGTCAGATGAAGTTAGTTTACCTATTGACACCATCACTGGTACTATAGAAATTGGTAGTATTATAACTAGCATAGGTGGTGTTCCCGTTACAGGCACTGTTGATTATGTTGTCATAAACACCACGGGTGACGCTTCACCTACTTTAACTCTTAATAGAAAAATAACAGTAGCTCAAAACGTAGATTTAGAGTTTTCATTAAAAACTTACAACGACATAGACACTTTAGCTATATTCGAAACCGTTCCTGTTGTTTCTAGGTTAGATATTTTTTGGGAAACATCTTCATCTGGTTTAATCAATGACTTAAACGATGTTATTCTTTATTCTTCTGATGCTGGAGTTACTTTTAGTAGCTTTAATGATACCGCTTTTACTGAAGGCTCGGTTTTAGATTCAAACATATTAAGTTCTTCTTTTTTCTTACGTAACAAACTTGGAAACGCTATAACCCTTGCGGCTGGTGATACTTTTGACATAACCTCTGTTTTTGATAACGTTGCTGGATCTTTAGATAAAATTAGTTGGTTCGAGCTTTATGAACCTAGTGGCGCTGGAAATGGATTTAATATTAAAGTAAAACAACCTTTTGTTAACAGTGTATTTTATGGAGCCACAACTGGATCTAACGATTTTAATTTTTCTTTTTCTTCGACTATAGGCGGTATTACTACTCAATATAACCAAGTAGCCCAGTTAAGCAATTTATCACCTATAATGAGTGGACCTGGTAACAATGGCACAACTCCAACACCTGCCGTAAGTTATACAACACAAGGTAGCACAGCTGCTAGCGTAATTGATACTTTTACAGCTGTCAATGGCGCCAATGTTCTTGGTGGAAATCAAGGTAAACAAATAAGTTGGTTTGTAACAGCTATAGATTTTAATAATAATGATGTTAGTAATTCTTTTGGTGTTGCAGTGTCTCAAACAGATACATTGTCAACTTGTATTCTTAGAAATACTAGTGCTACTCTACTTCCAGTAGGAACATATACTATAACTCTTCAATGTGTAGATGGTGGAGGTGATTCTGAAGAAATAACTATAACCGCTCAACTAGGTGTAATACCTTCAGATGTGTTTGACGTTAATTATACTTTTTTATCAGGAAATCCTAATAACCCAATTACGCAAACTAGAAAAGCTACATTGGTTTACGTTAATCAAGCAGGTGATCCTTTATCAAATAATGGTTATTACATAGTTGCTAATTCTTGGGAAGATGTAACTAGAGGAGTTAACACTATATCAATGAAGAAGCAAAACGATTGTTCAGAACCATTGTACTTCTATAGTGCTTTAACTTTAGGTGATGTTACAAATAACTGGAAGGCTTGTATTACTGGAGACTTTGAACCTTCAACAACTACTTATGTTCCAATACTTTCTTCAGAGTTTTTAACTTATGGTTTTGAAGTAATACAATAGTAACAACGTAATAAAACAAGTAATAATAAACATATGGCAGCAATTATAGAAGTAAAATATTTTAATTCCTTTCTACTTAGAAAAGCAATGCCATCTTCAAACGAACCTACATGGAACGGTTCTACTGGAATACCTGTTGCTATAGGTGGTTTTCAAAGAAATGTAAACGAGGGTGTTGGAAGTTGGGTTGTTGAAGAAGCTAGAATTAGAGGTGGTTACAATAATACTAATGTAGATTACGGTGTAAAAGCTTATTTAGTTGAAGACGAGCCAAACGCTGTTGATAGAGGTAATTCTTTAATATATTCTGGTATATTTAATTCAAGAACTGGTATAAACGATACAAATGTATTTTCCATTGGTTCTGAAATAACTAAATCAGCTGATCCAGCAAACGGTACAATACAGAAACTATATGCTGAAGATACTAACTTAATAATATTTCAAGAATCAAAAGTATCTAGAGCGTTGATAGATAAAGACGCTATATATACTGCCGAGGGTGGTGGAAGTATAACAAATGTAAACACTACTATTGGAACTATACAGCCTTACGGTGGTAACTTTGGTATAAGTAGAGATCCAGGTAGTTTTGCTGCTTATGGTTATAGAAAATATTTTACAGATAAAGATAGAAATGCTATTTTAAGACTGTCTATGGATGGATTAACTGAAATATCTACGTATGGTATGTATGATTATTTTAGAGACGAATTTTCACGTATAGATACGCTTACAACAGAAGGTAATATAGTTGGTGGTTGGGATATATATAATAAACAATATGTTTTATCAACACAAGCTGCTTCAGGTAATATTTCTAATGGATTTAATACATTAACATTTGATGAAAATGTCAAAGGTTGGACAAGCTTTTTTTCTTATAAACCAGACCAGGTCATAAGTTTAAGAAGTGATTTTTATAGTCTAAATAGTGGTAAATTATACAAGCATAACTCTAACGATGTTGCTAGAGGTAATTTCTACGGTGAAACTAATAACACTTCTATACAGTTCGTGTTTAATCCTAGAGTTAGTCTTTCTAAAGTTTTTAAAACTGTAAATTATGAAGGTAGTAATGGTTGGCAGGTAACAAACTTTAGCTCTGATCAAACTGGATCTAATTTATTAAATGGTAATTGGTCTAGTAGTTTTGACACAGCTAACGTAACTAATAAACCTACTGTTTATAGTTATGACGAAGGAGTTTTTACTGAAAATGGAGTTAAATATAGAGTAGGTTTTGATAGAAAAGAAAATAAATACTGTGCTAATTTAGTAAACAATACCACCGCTAATCAAGAAGAAGTTTTATTCGGTAATAGTGTAACTGGTATTAAAGGTTACTTCTCAATAGTAACGGTATCTACAGATGCAACAACTGATCCAGGTGGATTAAAAGAATTATTTGCTGTATCTTCAGACTACTCAGAATCATCTTACTAATAAATAAAAAAAATAAAAATATGGCAATAGGATTACCAGTAGCGGCAGCAGCACCAGCATTAGGACCAGCAGCGTTAATAGTAGGAGGAGTACAATTGATAAGCGGTTTATTTGGCATGGGTTCTGCTAGAAGAAAAGAAAAAGCAGCAGCTCGTGAAAAACAAAGACTTCAAGCTAAGCTTACTTCACTAGAAAATTCTAGACAAGAAATAATTAACCCTTATGAAGATGTTACTGATTTAAGTAGTATGATCACAAATCCATATGCTTCGTTAGGAGTTGCTACTCAAGCAGCTGAAATGCAAATAGAGCAAGCTGATATATCTTTAGCAAATACTTTAGACACTATAAGAGCTACGGGCGCAAGTGCTGGTGGTGCTACAGCTTTAGCTCAAGCAGCTTTACAGAGTAAAAAAGGTGTTTCTGCTAGTATAGAGGCTCAAGAAGCTCAAAACGAAAGAGCAAGAGCACAAGGAGAAGAAAGACAGCAACAACAACAAATGGCTGAAGCTCAAAGATTACAACAAGCAGATGTATCTGGCAAGCAGTTTGAGTTCGGTGTAAGAGAAGGTAGAGAAGCTGAACAATTAGATAGAGTATCTGCTCAATTAAGTGGAGCTGAAGCTAGAGGAGCTCAAGCAAGTGCTGATAGAATGGCTGCTTTAACAGGTATGGCAGGAGGACTTGCTTCAACTGGTGGTAGTTACATGAGTGCCGTTGGTTCTGCTAACAAATTTGATTCTCGAGGTTATAGAGGCTAAAGACCCTAAAGATATATTTTAAAAAAATAATAAATGAGTTATAGAAACCCAAAACAAATAGTAGACACTCAATCTGGTCAATACATGAGAGATTTGCAAAAATCTTTAGCAGGTACTTTTTCTAATTATGCTAGCGAAGTAAAAAAAGAATACGAAAGACGCGCTAAGCTAAACGAACAGGTAGTAGCTAAGTCTCAAGAAAGAATTAATAGAATATCTGGTCAAATAAATCAAGTAGCTAACGCTAATAAGACTACTAATTTTGATCAAATGTATGATCTATTAGATGAGTATGGTCAGTACATGAAAGTAAATCCTTCTAAAAGAACTAGAGAGATGAATGCTTTTATAAACAACATGGACAATAGCGGAACAACTATAAAGAACATGTTGGCTAACACGACTGCTAATGGTCAAGATTTTATGTCTGGAATGGAAAAAGGTCTTGGTGTAATGGGTGGAGTAATGAGAGGTCAGAAAGAAGGTGTTATTGAAAAAAATAGTATAATGTTTGGCTATAACCAAGCTCCTGGTAGTAAAAAATTAAATTTTAACCCAAGAGGTTTAGCAGCAGAAATTAGAATAGATGTTTTAAATGATGACGGTAAAAACGTTGGTTCTTCTTTGAACGCTGATATGAACAACTTAGATCCTGTCTACTTAATACCAGATGAAACCTCTGACATGCAAGAATTAGCTGAGATGGGTGCTTCGTTTATGGATTTAAAGAATCCAAATTCTCCTGCTTACAAAGGCCAACCAGAAAGTAGTATTGAAGAAGGAGAAGGTTCTGATAAATACAGAAAATCTAGATTACCTAGTAAAGAATATTTCTTAACTAAAATACAACCAGAAGCAAAAGCTCAAGTAGACAGTTTAACAGCTGCAGAGTCTATAGCTTTATACAATGATGTTTTAAGAAAAGAAAACGGTGTTGTTTTAAAGTTCCAAGAAACGTGGGTTGACGGAAGTGAAGAGTCTATAGCTGCTAAAGAAATAATAACAAAAGCATATGCAGAGCATGTCGCTGATAAGTTTTCTCCTTTTTTAACTAAAGGTTTAAAATTTGGATCTGTTTTAGATAAACCAGATACACCGGAACCTACAACAAGTGTTGAAGATAAAGGTAAAGCTTTTTATGATAAAGTTAGGAAAAACCCTATATCATTTTTTAAGCAGTATGCAAAAACACCGGCTGTTTATGATAAAGAAAAAAATACTATTACAATAAGCAAAGAAAATATACAAGATGCTGATGAAGATAAGGTTTATAACATGAATAGTCCTGATGAAAGAATTTCTTTTTATACTCAGCTTTTAGAATATTCTGATGCTGCTGGTGGAAATTCTGCAGCTTCTAAGCTTTATAGAAAGCAGTTTGAAGATGCTGTTAGAGCAGGTACTAGTAAAAAACTTAATCCATTAATGCAATAAAACTAATAAAAAATGCCATATAAATATAAAGGAGAAGATATATCTGAAGAATTTGTGATAGAAGGTTTTGAAAACAGCAGTTTTGATACATTAGATGATTATATTTCAGCTACTGATGGATTACAATTCATTGAAGAAGAAGAAGAAACACAGGATTTTCAAAACGGAATTGCGGGAGAGGATGCGCCTGTAGTTCCAGTAAATCCAAGCAGAGCATCAATAATTGCGGGTGTTCAACCAGAAGCTACGGAATCACTATCGGTAGATATTTCTTCGGAATCAGAAGATCCTGATCCTAGCGAAAGAGATTTATTAGTTTTTGATATTCAAGAGACTGAGAGACAAATAAAAAACTATATAGACCAAGGTGGTGAGGTAAATGAATCCGACGCTAAAGTACTACAAGGCTATAAAAACAAACTAGCTAAAATAGACAGTGGAGACGCAGATAAGCCTAGTCTATTAGAAAACTATATCGGATTACCTACTAGAGGCTTTGCAGAATTCGCAGCTGGTTTTGATAAAATTAAAGACGCTACTAAGTTTGGCTTACTAGAAATTGGGCTAAATGCTTTTAGTTCTAAATACAAAGGAACTGTAGAAGATAAGAGAGCTTTAATGGAAGGCGCTAAAATGGATATAGGCTTAGGCTCTGGTGGTGTTGTTAGCAATAATAAAGCTATTGATTCTTTTATTGAAAAAATAGACCCAATGATAAGGGAATATGAAAACGAAAGCATGATTGATGATATTGCTGAAGGGAATTACTTACTTGCAGGTGAAAGAGCTATTGGAGCAGCTTTAGAGTCTATGCCTTCTGTAGCTATGGCGGCACTAGGCCCTGGTGGACTTGTTGCTTTAGGTCTTAGTACTTCTGGAGGTAAGTTTGAAGAAGAATTTGAAAAAGATCCTAGCATAGGCACTGGTGTGTTAATGGCTAATGCTCTAGGTAATGGTACAATAGAAGCTGGTTTTGAAATAGCTACTAGAGGGGTTTTAAAAAGAGCTGGTCTTTTAGCAAACAATGGTAACAAAAAAGCTGCTTTAGATCTAATAAGAGGTGGAGCAGAGGGCTTGGTAAAAAGCCTAGGTATAAATATCGCTAGCGAATCTGGGTCTGAGATGCTTACGGAAATAACGAGTATACTTTTTGATAAAGCTACTCTACCTGGTTATGAAATAGATTACGAAAGAAGCTTGAAACGAATAGCAGAGGCTGGTATAGTTGGTTCTGTTTTTGCAACTACCGCAACAACTGCTGGAGCTGTAAAAAATACAAACATTAAAACTGTTAAAGCGGCTGAGTATATACTAATGCCAGATCAAGTTAAGAAAGTTGTTGAAGAAACTTCTAATAATATATCTAAATTATTCGAAGATAGAGCTGAAGCAGATGTAGAAGGCTCAGCACTAATTGACGAAGCTATAGAGAATGAAATAATAAAAGTAGAAATATTAAAAGCTAAAAACAGTGAGGCATTACAAAACATGACTCCTGAAGAGATTAAAGAGTATGCTGATAATAAGACAGAAATAAACAAACTAAACAAAGAGATAAAAAAACCTGATCAATTAGAGTCTGTTAAAAAAATAGCTGAAGAAAAATTAAAACCCCTACAAGACACTAATAAAGAACTGTTTAAAGAATCTGTGTCTAGAAAAGTAGAAAAATCTGTTGAATTTGCTAAAAAAGCAGCTAAAGTATACGATGTTGAAATAAATTCAGATTTAACCGTTGATCAAATAAAAGAACAGTTTGGAGAAGAAGAGGCCTCTAGTGACGGTTGGTATGATCCAAAAACAAATACAATATACATAAATAAAGATGTAGCTAAACAGACTGGAGCTGTAACTGTGGGTTCTCACGAAATACTTCATCGTGTTATTAGAGATAAAATTAAAAAAGAAGGTGGTGCTGATGTTGTGAAAGATTTTATGTCGCTACTAAGCAAGGAACAGAATCAAGCTGTAGAACGTAGAATTAAAGCAGTTGATTCAGAAGGTAATAGACTATATTCTGAAGAATACTTACAAAAAAACCCTGACGAATATCTAACTATATTTTCAGACGCTATACTTAAAAATGAGATAAAATACAATGAGAATATATTCACTAAAATAGGGGATATAATAACACCTATACTTAGGGCTATTGGTTTTTCTAAAATAAAATTCAACACAGGTAAAGACGTGTATAATTTTATGAGAGAATATAATAAAAGCGTAAAGTCAGGAGAATTAAGTAAAGATATAAAAGAAGCTACTGCTGGTAAAACTGAAGACATAGACGTTGAAAAAGTTTTTAGTAAAAACAAAGATCTTGGTAACGAAATAAAAGCGTTAGTTCCTGAAGGTACAACTAAACGTAGATACGACTCAAGAATAATCGGAGATGTATATGCTAAGTTAGTTCAAGGAAACACCTTAGATGGATTAATAAACGGTCAATTAAACAAGTTTGGAGTTGTAGGTGACAATGTATATGGTAAACCTAAAGATATATTCTTAGAAGACGTTAAAGCACAGTTATACGAGAAAAGTTTAACTAGATTTGATCCTGAGTCTAATGATGATTTAGGTGGATTTGTTGTAAACGAACTTATTAGATATAGAATAGGTGATGTAGTAAATAGATATAAGAAAGAAGCTGGCATAAGCGGTAAGAGTTTAGACGTTGCTGCTGGTGAAGTTGGTTCTGTTCAAGAAATAGCTGACGAATCTACTAGTATAGAAGATCAAATTGATTTAGCAGACACTGAGACTAGGTCTAAAACTAAGTTAATAAAAGCAACTAAAGTACTATCAAAAGAACAGTATGATAAAGCTGCTGAGATAGTTAAAGAAAAGGTTAAAGACATCGATCCTAAAAACTTAAGCTACAAAAAAGTAAGTGGTTTTGTTACTGATATAGTTTCTAAGGTTATTGGCGTACCTGCGAGTAAAATAACAGATCCAAAAAAGAATTTATCTAAAGGAGAAACGACTGCTGGCGCGATGTTTATAGAAAACAATATAGACTATATTAGAAAAACACTTCCAAAAGGAGCTGTAACAGAAGCTGCTACAGAAAAATTAATAGGTACTTCTACTGGTGTACCTAATAGTGTATTAAAACTTCTTTACGATAAAAATCCTAGAATTAAAAAAGGCGCAGGGTTATCTCCTTGGACTTTGAAAAAAGGTTTAACAAATCAAGACATATTAGATGCTATAGGAAGACCTAAAAGAGCAGACGATAAGAGAATACAAATAGAGCCTAGATCACCTGAAGGTCAAATTATTAAAGGTATATTAAGTGTAGTTGATAAGAATATAGCTAATGAATTAGTTAGAACTGTAGATAGTGATTTAACTCTTGAGCAAAAACAAGATGTTGCTGCGGGTAAAAGTAATTTAATGTTTAGTAAAAGCTTTAACTTAGGCTTAGAGAATGGATCTAACGTAGATAACATAGCTAGTGTTTTATTCTCTAAATCAGCTAGAAAAAAATACGAGCAAGTACTAAAAGCTAAAAGACCTGAGTTAAAAGACATACCTGAACAAGTAGACAACCTAATAAAGTGGGCTGATAGTCTTGATATTAAAGATGATAAAAAAGCTAAATACAAAAAGCTAGGGTTATTTTATATGGCTAATGGTTATGCTATTTTTCCAGAAGATGGCTACAAAATAGAAGAGTCTATTAGGTTAGCTGCTATAAACAAAATTGATCCTTATTCTTTTAAGAATCCAAACGAACTAATAGAAAATTACGAAAAAACAACAAAGATTGCTAAAATAAACCCAGACTCTGTTAGTGAGTTTTCTAATAAAGAGGAAATAGCAGGGCTTACAATATACGATGTTGAAGACTCTAAAAAAGGTCAAGAGGCGGTAAGAAAGATAGTAGATAGTAACTGGGGTAAAAAATCTAATCCTTGGTGTTTAGTAGCAAGAGTTGATGGTAACTTAGCTGAATCTTTTAATTTGTGGAAAGATTATAATAAAGAAGGTAATGGGTTTAAAATTGCTTTTAATAATGGTAAGCTAAACTCTTTCAGAGATGGTAACGACATGCAGTGGTGGGATAGAATGGATAAGCCTCAAAAAGGTCCAGCTCTAAAAATAAAAGCAGATCCTAACGGTTTAGTTGCTGAAGGTTACATTGATTTAAAAAGTGGTGCGGAAGTTATTGAAGGTTATAAAAAAGATTATAAAAAAGGAGATTTAACCATAGAGGAATCTTACACAAAAGACAAGAAGCTAGTAGAAAAATACACTTTCGGAAAAAATAAATTCAGCGATAAATCTTTAATCGCAGAGTATTCTTTTCAAGAACTTGATGGCAATGATTACATAGAAACCGAAAGTAAATACGAACAGGACAACAGTGAAATTATTAATACTACTCGTAAGTTTGACAATCTCCACAAAAAAACATTGCGAAAAAGATATTATGATAAAAATACGAATATCATAGATGAAGTAAAAGAAAAGGATATTTTAACTGGAGTTATTACAGAAGAAATTCTTTTTACCGACAACAACACCGGTCTTGGAACTTTTGATGTATATAAAGCAGAAACCATTAATGGTAAGAAAAAAGTTTTAATTGATGCAAGAAAACGTTTTATTTATAGTGATAATCCTTTTAAATTTAGTAAGGGTTTAAGTATAGAAAAATTACTTATTCAAGACTTTATTAGCCAAAAGCCTGGCAAGGTTTCTGCTAGAAAACAAAATTCATATGCGAGAATTATTAAAGAGCTACTAGAGTATGGAGGGGTAAATGGTGTTGAAAGTTTTGAAAGAGCTGTTGAATTAGGAAACTACACGAAAGATGAACTAGATTTAATAAACTTTGTGTTTGAAGGTCGTGACTGGTTGTTTGGTATATTTCAAGATGATAAAACCCAAAATCAAGGTATAAAGCTAGAAAAACTAGTTAAAGTAGCTATTAAAAAGCTTGGATTAAAAGATGTTAGCTTAGATTTAAGCGAAGGAGGTTTTTCTTCTGGTGTAGATATAGTTCTTTCTGTGAAAGACAAAAAACTAAACATAGAATTAAAACTCAATGAAAAAGCTAGGGTAGGAAGCTTTACGATAAAAAGGGATGGAGACGTGTTTTCGTATACTGAAGGTGTAAAAGGTCTTGAAAAAGAACTACCAGCACTACACGAGGCTATACAAGAGCGGTTAAAAGGAGATGAATATCAAAAAGCTTGGAAAAAATACACTGAAGAAGGCGTGAAAATTGGTAAAGAACTTCTTGAATCTGGAAAAGTAGACATAGAAACTTATGTAAACAAAGAAACAGGTCAATTAATTGGTCCTAAAGAGGTGTTTAACTATTTAAAAGGAGTATCTATCGAATCTAAAAAAGATCCTAATTTATATAATTTCCAGAAAGATTTAACGATAAAAATAAATCAAATTGACGGTAAACCTATCGATCAAAAAATAATAGAATTATTATACAACAACAAGGGTGTAAGTGATATAAATTTTGGTGGTGTCGGAATGTTTGCTTTGGGTGAATCTATTAGTGGAAGACCAAAACTAGATGCAAACGTAGAGGTTAGAATAGTTACCTCTAGAGCTAGCAGTAATGGAATTTATAGAAGTATACAAAGAGCTACGCCTTTTATATCAGAAATTAATAATACTACAGACTTAGATTTAGCTGATTTAAGTAAAGTGCAACCAAACATTGAGGAGTTAGTAGATTCAATGTCTGGTAAAGTTCATAGCAAAACTTCAAACTTAAATAAAGCTTTTAATGATATACTAGAAAACAAATCAGGTATACCTAGTGAAAAAATATATGGTATTGTTGAAGCCATAACTAAAGGATCTAGTAAAGGTAGATTTAACTTCTTTATACCACCGTCAGCAGAGGATTTTGTTGGGTTACTATACCCTACTCTTGGTAAAGGCGAAGTTGGCGATGCTCAAATGTCTTGGTATAAGAAAAACTTAATAGACCCATATGCTGAGGCTATGAATAAAATTAGTAAATCTCGTATATATTTAATGAATAACTATAATTTGTTAAAAAAACAACTAGATGTCGTACCAAAAGATTTAGCTAAAAAAATAAAAGGAACTGATTATACTAAAGAACAAGCTGTTAGAGTTTACATATGGAACAAACAGAAGATGAATATTCCTGGTATTAGTGATGCCGATGTAAGTAAGCTAAGTAGCTATGTAGCAGATGATGCTAATTTGCAAACATTTGGTGATCAACTGATTAACATGCAGATGGGTGATGGGTATATAAAACCAAAAGAAAGTTGGCCAGCTGGTACTATAACAACAGATATACTTGAAGGATTAAATACTACTAAAAGAGCTAAGTATTTAAAAAACTGGCAAGAAAATGTAGATGCAATATTCAGTGAAGAAAACTTAAACAAGTTACAAGCAATGTATGGGTTAAGCTATAGAAAAGCTTTAGAGAACATGTTGAAAAGAATGAAGACTGGTAGAAACAGAAGTTTTCCAGGTGATAGCTTAACTGGTAGAGTTACTGATTGGTTAACTGGTAGTGTTGGTACTATAATGTTTCTTAACACTAGGTCAGCCGTGCTACAAACTATATCAGCTATAAACTTTGTGAACTTCACAGATAACAATGTACTAGCCGCTGGTAAAGCTTTTGCAAATCAAAAACAATACTGGGCAGATTTTATGAAATTAATGAACTCTGACTTCTTAAAAGAAAGACGTGGAGGTTTACGTATAAACGTCAATGAAGCAGATATTGCTGATATGGCTAAAAAAGGTGGAGCTAAAGGAGCTATAAGTAAATTATTAGAATTAGGTTTTGCACCTACTCAAATAGCAGATAGTTTTGCTATTGCCTCTGGTGGATCTACTTTTTATAGAAATAGAATCAATACATACTTAAAAGAAACAGACGCTAACGGTAATAATGTATATACTGAGAAACAAGCTGAGAAAAAAGCTTTTGAAGATTTTAGAGAAACAGCTGAAGAATCACAGCAATCATCTAGAGCAGATAGAATATCTCAGCAGCAAGCTAGTCCATTAGGACGTGTTGTATTGGCTTTTGCGAATACGCCAGCTCAATATGCTAGAATAATTAAAAAAGCTGCTAGTGACCTTAAAAATGGCCGAGGAGATGCTAAGACAAATATATCTAAGATAATTTATTACGGATTTGCGCAAAACCTTATATTTAACGCTTTACAACAAGCTTTATTTGCTGTTGGCTTTGGAGACGAAGAAACAGAAGATGAAGAGAAAGAGAAAAAATACGTAAACATTGCTAACGGTATGCTAGATTCTATACTTAGAGGTTCTGGTATTGGCGGAGCTATAGTTTCTGTAGGTAAAAACGCTGTTATTAAACTAATAAAAGAGTTAGAAAAAGATAGGCCTAAGATTCAAGACGTTGCTGCAGAGATATTGAAAATATCCCCACCAATTTCAGCTAAGTATTCAAGACTTGTTCAAGCAGGTAAATCATACGATTGGAACAAAGACGAAATGAGAAAAAAAGGTTTAAGCTTAGACAATCCAGCTTTTTTAGCGGGTGGTAATGTTTTATCTGCTCTTACAAACATACCTCTTGACAGAGCTATTAAAAAGGCTAACAACGTTGTTGCAGCTACTTCCCAAGACTTAGAAACTTGGGAGCGTTTAGCTCTGCTTGGTGGTTGGCAACAATGGGAAATAGGTATTAAAGGAGAGAAAAAGAAAAAAGGTAGATTAAAATCTAAGAAATTAAAATCTAACAAATTAAAAACTAAAAAACTAGATCTTTAATTATAATGCGAGAAATAAACAAACTAATAGTTCATTGCACTGCAACACCTGAAGGTAGACATACTACTGTTGAAGATATTCGTAGATGGCATAAAGATCGAGGGTGGAGTGATATTGGTTATCACATAGTAATATATCTAGACGGCACAGTTCACGAGGGTAGAGATATTAAAATACAAGGAGCTCACTGTAAAAGTCAAAACAAAAATTCTATAGGTATAGCTTATGTAGGAGGTATTGACGCTGTAGATTACAAACCTAAAGATACTAGAACAGAGGAACAAAAACAAGCTTTAGTAGACATGCTAGAGTATTTTAAAACGTTGTTTCCTAATGCAGAAATATTTGGTCATAATGACTTTGCGCCAAAAGCATGCCCTAGTTTTAATGCTAAAAAAGAATATGAAAACATATCTACTATGTGGAAATAAATTAACTTAATAAATTTTAAATTATGAAAAAAAGTCCAAGTGATAGAGAATTTTGGGATAATGAAGCTAGGTTAAAAGCAATAGGTAAAGGTAGAAATAGTCCTTTTCAAATGAAAGGATCTTGCTGGCCAGGTTACGAAGCTAAAGGTAAAAAGAAATCTCCAAGCGGTAAGAAAACTAAAGGAGGTAATACTAAAATGGTAAACAACTGCGTTAAGAAATGATAGAAAAATTAAAAAAAGAATGGAACTCGTTAATGTACTCTCTAATGTTCAAGAAGAAAAGGAATAAATAAAATGGGCGTACCATACCCAAAATTCCTGTAACCAGAAAGGGCCCTCATATTGAGAGCCCTTTTTTAATTACACAAACTGGTGTGTATAGCATAATGCTTATATGTATAGATTATTTAATTTTTTATACCTATTTGCGATCGTATGTATCAAAAAGTTATGACTTTTAGCCTTTAGCAAACACATATGCTTACTTTTGCTTTATATTGTAAACGTATACGCTTACTTTTGCTATTTAAATTTATCTAGCAAAACTTAAATAAGACTAAGCGCTATTTAAGTTTATCCATCACAAGCTAAACAATCTTCACTCATAGCGTTAGCTGCGATATCTCCACGTAGAACACTTTCAGTTCTAGTATAGTACAAAGTCTTAACGCCTTTTTTCCAAGCATCGAAATGAACTTTGTTAAGCCACTTCGGTGTAGCCTCAGAAGGAAAAGCTAAATTCAAACTTACAGCTTGATCTATGTACTGTTGTCTAAGTCCAGCTTGATTAACTAACTCTAACTGATTAATCTCCTTAAACGTCTTAAAAACATCCTTAATTGGTATATCCATACCGTTTAACAAACCATCTAACTCTTCAACGTCCTGTATAGATCCTCCATCACTTAGTATTTTGTTCCATACATCAGAATTATTTAAGTTTAGTTCTTCTAAAACTTTTTCAAGTGTTGGATTTTTTCTAATAAAGGTTCCTTTAGCAGACTGCTCAGTGAATACGTTTGCCGCCCACGGCTCAATCCCAGGACTAACATTACCGGATAGCTTACTATTACTGACAGTAGGAGCGATAGCACGAAGATGAGTATTACGCATACCAGTACCAACGCACCAAAGAGGTTCGCCATAAACCTCAGCAAGTGCTCTAGAGGCTCTTTCACTTTCAATTTTGATTTGCGAAAAAATCTTCCTAGTTTCAAACTGTGCAAGTAAACCCTCGAAAGGAACACCTTTCTCCTGTAAGTACGTATGCCATCCAAGGACTCCCAAGCCCAATGCTCTCCCTTTCTGTGCAGATCGTATAGTGTTTTCGAATCCTCTAAGACCTTTGGCTCTTTGAATAAATTCCTCCATAACTCCGTCAAGAAACCAAATGGCGTCATGTATAATATTAGTATCTTTCCATTCTTCATACTTTGCTAGATTTAATGATGATAAACAACACACAAAGCTATGTGTTTCATCCGTGTGTAATGCTATCTCGCTACATATGTTAGTCATATGTACTTTTAGTCCGTTTGCTTTATATGCTTCTGGATTTGCCTTGTTAACATTCCCTTTAAACATAATATACGGCTCTCCAGTTGCTTTTCGTTTTCTAAGAAGTTTACTCCATCTATTTCTAGCTTCCTTATCTCCTTGTTCAAGTCTACGCATGAACTTATCACCAATAATTGCGCACTGATGTAAATTAAGCGATTGTCTGTTAACATCTCCTTTAGGTTCTCTGATCTCCAACCACTCTTCAAAATCGTCGTGTTCAATATTGATATTAACTGAGGCAGCGCCACGTCGAACCGATCCCTGATTGGTAGCGAGGATTGTGCTGTCATAAATTTTGCAAAAGGGTACCACTCCATCGGATGTTCCATTACCTGTAATTTTAGCGCCAGCGGGTCTTATTTGATTAATTCCGATACCAACTCCACCGCCGTGCTTAGCGAGTAGCATCATCTCTAAATTCTTTTGCCCTATATCTTGTATTGAATCTGCTACATCAATACCGAAACAACTAATAGGAAGACCACGGTCAGTACCAGTGTTACTAAGTACAGGAGATGCCAAACATAACCAACCATTCCAAATATAGTCGAAAAACTTTTCAGCCATTTCTGGTTTGTATAACCTACGAGCAACTGTTTTAGCGACTCTCTCGTATGCCTCTTTAGGCGTTTCGTCGTAATATAAATATCCCCCGGATATTGTCTTCTTGTATACGTCTGTATCACCCCACGCAGGGTAATCTTCTCCTTTAATCCAGTTTTCATTCCAACTCATTTATGTTAAATATAGTATTATATAGGCTATCGCCACGTTTAAATTAACTGCGACTAAATTCCATTGCTTAGCCACAAACACTTGAGGTATTGATATTATACCTGCTACTACGTATGTTATCATACCCATCTTATCCGGTAGTAGATGAGGACTCATCATCATAAACGACGTCCCCATATAACCTAACCTACTCGAGAGTCTTTCTACTGGTGTCAGCTTCTTTTGCCTTACCAGACTCTGCAACCATTTGTTCTTTAACTTTTTCGATAGCTTGCTCATAGCCTTGCATGTGTTTAAGTGTTTCTAAAGTACCCATAGCTAAAGTAGCTAATTGATCCATTTCTTTTATTAGTCTTTGATTGATCATTCCTAATGTTTCAATCTTATTTTTCATTTCAATAATCGTCTGTTCTTTCATATAATTGTTTATATATTTCTTCTGTTGTTATTTCTATTCTACCAAATGTCCTCAAAGTCCTCGCCTTCATTAGCTTTCGAATAATCTGTCGGCCTGATCGCGAAAAAATCAGTATGAGTGACCCCGCCGGTAAGATGATAGAACCAATCAAGATTAGCCGCTGCTTTTTCGTCATAAGGGAAGTACGACCCCAAGTCAACGTAACCAAGTTCCACAAGTTTTTCATTTGTTCTCTTTTTTATAAATTGCTTTAAATCATTTGCTGATATGCCTTCAATGTCACCCATTTCAAACATCTTATCAATATACTTTATTTCTAAATTTACCATAGATTCAGCAGCTATGATAACGTCTTTTCTACATAGATCTAATAATTGATTGTCTTCAGAACACATTTGTCTGAATAAAGTACAACCCATTTTACTATGTAGAGATTCATCTCTCACCGACCACTTCATCTGTTGACCAATACCTTTCAGTAGATTCCTCATTTGAAAAGAATATAATACAGCAAAAGCAGAGTAAAGACTAACACCTTCTGCAAAAGCACTAAATATAGCAAGAGACTTACCAATCCCAGTTTTAGAATCTCCTTTGTACGCAACCAAGTTATCAAATCTTTCAGACGTTGCCGGCTCATGTAAAAATGCTTCATAATCTTCTAATCCTAATGTTTCGTTTAAATAACTATAAGCCACTGCGTGTATTGTTTCTTGCGAACCAAACATCATTGCCATCTGTTGTATCTCGTGTTTAGGAAACCACGATACGACGTTCTGGGTCCAGTAATCTGAAACGGCACATTCGGTTTGCGCGAATCCAAGAAGTATGTTCCCAACAAGGTTTTTTTCTTTTTCATTTAAGTTTTCTTTCCAATCTTTAATATCACTTTGCATCGATATTTCGGTGTGTAACCAAAATGCCTGTGCTTGTTTTAACCAACCTTCTGTGTAGTAATCAGGGTACTCAAAAGGTTTATACGCTACTCTTTTATCAAATAATCCCATATTATTTTATCATAAATTTAATAGTTGATAATTCATTTTCCCAGGCGCTTATGTAAGCTACCATATCTTTCTTTGTACTTTTTATTGAAACAGTTTTCATCTCTGATAATACATTGTCTAAAAACATATTTATAGTTTCAAACTTCATTGCAGTATCATCACTCATAAATATAGAAAGCTATATCTATAAACGGTAAGTACAGTACGTGTATTTTTCTATCCTCTTCTGGGTATGTTCTTATACCTAATAACACACCTGGGTATAGGCCAATCTCTATTGACCAAGCTCTTTTACTTTTTTCTGGTTCTTGCATAACACTCTATATCATATCTGTTTTGTAATTGTTTTATATCTGCATATCTAATCTTGCCTTTAGTTTCCCAGCTCCATTTTACAAACTTTTGGATCTGTCTTTCAGCATACTTCTGTCTAGCTATCCTTTTCGTTTCAAAAGGATTAACCTTACTGTCTCCTCGCATTCTTTTTGGTTTTGTGGTTTGTATAATGTTACGTTAGGAAATTGATTCATAACTAGTCTTTTAAACAACTTCCAACGCATTGGAAATGATTCGTTAGCTCTACCCTTTGTTTCAATTATAAAATCTTCGCCAATAAAATCAGGTGTATACTTTATAGGTAATATTCTTTTCTCACCTCTGTTTTTGTATTCCCCTTTACCGTTAGCTTGTCTTTCATATACTTTGTTTTCAAAATGAAAACCAGGTAACAAAACAAATGTTTCTCCTTCGTACTTAGATCTTATCTTAGCTTTTTGCAAAGCTATATACATATGCTTTTCTAGCCCGGAAGCAAAGTCGATACCATCATATGATACCTTCTTTGCTCTTACTGGTCCGCGTTTACCGCTTTTTCTTTTAAATACTTTTTTCATCGTAAGTAATAGTTGTTTCATAATCTCCAGATGATGTTGTATAATGATAACCTGTGTTACCATTTTGAGCTATAATGCCTACACGTTTAATCATAGCTTCCTCGTTAAGATCTGAAAACTCTTCCTTAGCTGCTTGAAGATATAATATCGCATCCATTAATTCTTCTTGAACATCATTGAGATAACCAAAAAGATTTTTATGTTTACCAACTCTTTCATCATCAAGAGTTCTACCATACTTTTCAAAACCTATGTTTGATCTACTGATAAATTTATCTACAACTCTTTCAACAACTGGATCTCTAAATTCTATTTCTTTTGTATTCATTATAAAGTTTCTTTTACAAATGTTCCGTTAACCATTTTACCTTTACGCTTACTAATAACTTTATAAGCATCATTAACACATTGCTCAATGGTTACACCTCTTTGATGTGCTAAGTTAGTAAGCACTACAACCATATCACCAATAGCATCAATAACTTCTGGTTGATCATCTTTTAATAAAGCTTGAGCTAACTCACCAGCTTCTTCTTGCAGCTTAACGTATTGAGTTATAGGATCACCCGAAACATATAAGCCTCTTTCAGTAGCCCAAGATCTTATTTTCTTAAAAATCTTTAACTGCTTAACTTTTTTAGTCTTTGTAATAACAGTAGGTACTTGTGCGCTAGCTGATAACGAACCAGTTAAAAGAGTATCTTTAGACAAATATTCTTGACTTACATCTATAGACTTACAAAACTCTGCAAAAGCTTTATTGTATATAAAGCATCTCTTATCATTGAACATTGATATATTAGAGTTTCTTAATATCCACTGTATTGAATCTGCGTTTAACTCAAATTCACCGTGAGTAGTTTGCCATTTTAAACCTACTTGATCCATTAACCTACCTTTTAGTTTTTTCTTAGGTACAGGAAAAGTTGTTGTTGACTCTGTTACGTTTATTTCCATTTTATTTGATTTGATTAAATTGTTATACTTCTGTCTATCAACCTTATAGCCATAAGACTTTTGAAGTTCTATTTCGCGATCAGAGATATAATCTATATCTTCTGACTGCTCAAGAACTTCGTATTCTCCCTCCTTATAACCTTGAATAAGGGTAACTCTAGTATTAAGATTACGTGTAACTCCTATTTTTTTACCCGGTATGTGGTACATATAATACATATTTTTATTTTTTAAAGTTTATTGTTGTATAAGTGCATGTTGTGTGCGTGATGGTAATACCAACCGACGTCAATAGATAACATATCTGCAACCATTTTTTGCAATGATGCAAATTGATATTGATCATTACAGAAACCGTACCAGATGTCATTAGAACGCATATAGACTGACATACAAAGCTTATTGTTTATGATACTGAACTGAACAGCGTAAGTACACGGAGTATCGTATGTGTATTTATGATGTTCTTTAGCATCGTATATACTTATAGCCGCATGTCTTGTGTCTGGGTTTTCCCTCAGTTTATTTACTACATAATCTAATTGATGATCTCTTTGCCATTGATAACCATAGTTAGAATTAACTTCACCGTGCTTATCCGCCATACGTTTCCATATAGGAGGTATATTACCGTGTAATTCGCCTAGTTTAGATATTTTAGGATCACCAGAGAAATACCAAGCCCATTCAGCTGCAGCATATTTTTCATTCCACTTACGCTCAGCATTTGTTATAGTCTTGTCTGAAGGATTGTCTATATAAAACCCACAATTAAATATAGCTTTTGTATCACCAAAATCTATACCTTCTTGAAGTATCTCATCTAAAACAGCTTCATATGCTTCGTTAGCATTATTAAATCTTGTTTTCATATTTTTCGTAATAGTATTTATAGTATTCGTACATTTTTTCCCAAACAACTGTTTTAAGAAACTTTTTAGGGCTTCTATTTATTACGCCATTGTTTTCTATATCTAGCCACCAAGCTCCTTCTGAATATGCTGTAGGACTTATCTTTATCCCGTTTTTTATACACCATTCATAAGCTTCGTTGTCTTTATCAGTAGCTATATATTCTCCCATATCCCATGGGCTTTTCTTAGCCATTTATTCCCAAGGCATTTTCTCACCGTCTAAGTTTACAGGTTCATGAGGTATAAAGCAACCAGACTTTGGTTCCCATTTAAAATTAGCTTCAGCACCGTTTTCTCCTAAGTTTTGAAACTTAACTTTTAAAACTTTAGCTTTAACTGTTTTGTTCTCATAATCTCTGTGAACTAACAAACCGTGATATGAAGCATCGTACCATTCACCACCACCCTTGATGTTATACATAGTTGGCTCTTCAATCTTACCATCTTTGTCTTTATACATTTTAGTTGGGTGAGCAACAATAAATACTAATACATCATATTTCTTAGCAAAGATCTCTATCTTACTTAAGTACTCCATAGTGTATCTGTTCACGTCTTCAGTCTTGCAGTCTACATCTCTAACCTTATTGAATGGATCAATAACTAAGCACTTAATGCCTTTACGTTTAACAAGCTCAGCACCTTTTTTTAATACTGAATCTAATGTATAACGCTCCATATCAATGTGATAGAAATTACTGTTACAATGATCTGCTATTTGATTCCATTTATCACCACCTAAGTCTTCTTTAGAAGGCATACCTTGCCAAACTTTACGCATCAATTTATGAGCATGTAAGTATGTAGGTACATTTTCAGGTGATGCAAAAGCAGTTTTCCAACCATAGTTTTTATTGTAACCTACAACCATTTGATCTACAAAATCACTCTTACCAGAACTTGGTATACCAGTAACAGTTATAAATTGCCCAGTATAAGTTGAAAAGATCTCATCAAAGTTACTAAGACCTACTTGAAAGCCTTTCTTAAAACCATTACGAACGAAATCAGTGATCTCATCTTCAATATCTCTGAAGGTGGTAACATTTTCTAGTGGTACTGGTCTTGCTCCTGTTATTCTAGCCGTAAGCTTTTCAGAGCCATACTTTAATAAGTATTCATTAGCGTCTTTACAGTCATCAAATGTAGCTATGTGACAAACTTCAGAACCTAACCTACGTATAAGCTCTGCTTGTAATGCTTGACCTGCTTCATCAGAATCGACAGCTAATATAATCTTTTCTTTGTCTTCAAAATAATCTATACAACTATCTAAGTAATCTAAGTTGTTTGAATTAAGTGTTGCTCCATTCGGAACTGATATTGCATTTGTTACCCCAGCTTCATGCAGTGCAAGCACATCCATTTCACCTTCAACAATTACACAATACTCATACCCTACAACACTATCAATATTATAGAATACTTTTTCAGCCCCTTTAAATAATTTAAAGTTCTTTCTTCCATCTCGGTATTTAACGTTAGTTAATTCGCCGCCCATAAAATAATTGAACTTTATTACATTCTCGGATTTACCGGTCTGTGGCATCCATTCAGGACCCTCAGTAATTTTTAAATCACTAAGAGTCTGTTTGGAAATACCTCTTGTGTTAAACCATTCTTCAACCTTAGAGCCAGGAGCTTTCATAAGAACTTTCTCCGGCTTTACATATACTTTTTCGCTATTACCTTTACGTTTATAAGTATGTAGTTGAAAACTAGTGTTACAATTATGACAAGTACCGAGACCACGTTCCCAATCGTAAGAAGCACATTTTGCTTTTTGATTCTTGGGTTTTCTATCGTGAGAACAAACAGGGCATATACCCTGCTTTTTTCCCTCTTCAAGCTTATGTTGATTGAATTCATCAATCTCGAATCCATTGATCTCTACTGTCTGCATTTAATTGCGGTATTTAATTTAATTTAATTTACGGTTCTTGTAACGAATCGTCTAGTTGCTTCTAAAATTCATTGCTCTAAGCAATCTGGGCATATATCGCAAAAGTCATAATCCTCTTTTGATACTTTTTGCCCACACATTTCACATTGCATTAAAATGGTAAATCATCTGGTTGCGGTGCTAGTGATTGAGCTGGTGCTTGTTGACCATCCCTAGGTGCTGCAGCTACGTTATCTCCATTAGTCCATACAACCTTTACATTACCTAAATAAACTTTAGCTGTTTTAGCTTCTCTCTCTTCTTTAGATTGTGCAATTGTAATTGGACCTTGATTACCGAACTGATCAGCTTCATCGTTAATTACTATACTGATAGGTAGGTACTTACCTTTTTTACCTTCAATAATCTTTGTTTTATCAATATTGTTTAAATTGATACTTGCGTTAATAATACTTGCCATTTTAATTGATTTTAATTGTTAATTTATTATATTATCGTTACTTAAACGTATTTTGTTTGTAATTCTACAACGTCTTAGTAACTAAGTACTGAGCTGGATCAAAGTCATTGTTCTTGTAAAACAACCTATACTGATCAACTGCTTTTTCTACTTTTTCTTTACCTCTTTCTAAGAAACTACTAGAACAGTCAAATATACCAATTTTTCCTGATATTTTGTCTACTACTATAAAGATCATATCCATATTAAAATATGATGAGTATATGTAAGCTTGACTATCATAGTTGTATTCTTTAGCTGAGTAAGCAAACTTGTCAATGTTTGAAGTAGTCTTCAGATCAATAACTAATTTCTCAGTATTGTTCTTGATGTCTGCTTTAAGCTTCCACCATTCATCTTCTAGCTGAATCAAACCAGGAACTTCATACTCTACGTCTACGTCTTGAATTAAGTCTTTACAAACATTGTTTGCCATTAACTTATCTCTTAATACTTGAAGCTCATCGGCTTCTTTCTGCAACAGACACATTTCACCACCAGACAAGTCTTTATAGATCTTAGAATTCCTACTAGCAGCCTCTATTATTTTGTATTGCTCTAGTTTATCTGGTTCTAATACCAACGTATGAAAGTAACCACCTTTAACTAAGTTTGGATTACCAACTATCGGTTTTTTAAAGCTTAACGGATCCCTTAATAAAGATCTTATGTCAGAGTTCGATAAGAACTGCTTACCATAGTCTCCGTAGTATAGCTCGTCGTTGTCTAGATTTTTTAATATCTCATTTTTATTCATTTTATTTCTTTAAAAGTTCTTTCTCTATCTCTTTAGATAAAGAATACTTAGACTTTATAGCTTCGATCTTACCACCTGATTTGATATAAGCCTTTGCTTTCGCAAAAGACGGATCTTTAACAGATGTTATAGTATCTTTGTTAGCTTTAGGTCCTTTGCCGTGACTGTTCACAGCATCACTGTCTTGTGTATCGTCAATTAGAAATAAATTTCCAAGAGCATACTTTTTTCCATAACTGGAAGCACTACCAAACTTCTGAGGCATTTGCATACCTTTCTGATCAAGATCAATACCGACGACAGCAGTCGCGTGTATAGCATCTTTGCCATCAGTTACAGTAGCTTTAGACTCTAATATAGGAAAAGGATCCGTAGATATTAATGTCTCACTAATTGTAACTGAAACTCCTAACTCTAATAGAAAGGGTTTTGTTGCTTCAAGGATGTCTTCGGCTGATCTGAAGTTGTATTTACCGAAGGAGTTAAACCTAGATTTTTTAGATTTAAACTTTGTTTGGATAGTAGCTAATTTTTCGTTTAGTATCATTCGTTGTTATTAAATTTGCTTATTATTATAATCACATATACTACGTGGTTTTTACATCACGTTTTACATCTAACTTACAGGAAGTCAATCACTTGTGAGTGATCAACATTGTCTATTAGTTTGTTAACAGCTTGCTTTTTTAATTCGCTTACACGAACATAACTGCTAACACCTTCAATGTTTAATAGCTTTGCTATTTCTTTGGCTGAATGCTTTTCGCAATCAAGACCATAAGATAATCTTATTACCTCGTATTCTTTTTCGTTTAAATGCTTTCTAAGAAGACTATCTAAGTACATATTTAATAAACGTATATTGTAAGGTTCTGAATCATCTGGTATTTGAAAAACAGTAGACTCATCACCATCTCCGTGAATTTGATCATCAACACTTAAGAACATGCTATTAAAAAACATTGCAACCATTTTCTTATCTTTTGGGTTGCTTCGTATCTCGTTTATTTTATGCTCAGGTATTCTCATATTACCCCTGTGCATATCGATCCTTCTTCTTACAGCGCCTTTAATACGTTTACTTAGAAAAGACTTTAAAGTTTTCTCTACGTCTTCGGATGTTTTTAAAAAATCCATATCTAATTTATCTACAGCTCTTATTAAAGCTTCATTACCTATTTGTATCAAATCATTGATACTTAATATACCTGAAGCTTGCTGTGATGTTGGGAACTTTCTCGCTAAGTTTTCTACTAGCGGCATAAATTTTACTATTAATTCGTTTCTGTTGTATTCAACATAAGGTTTATCTTCCGGCATAGATCTCTTAACATCGTCCTTATATCTAATATAGTTTTGTATATTATACTTTTTCATAATTAGTTATAATTGGTTATTTAAAATTTCTTTCTCTGTTTTTAGGTTTTCTTGCATATTTCTATGTATTGTTCTAGCTGAGCAATCTAACAGGCCAGCTATTCTGCCGATAGTTATTTTTTTACCCATGTCATTAATATCTAGCATACATTGGTATATATCATCTGGTTGTACTTTTTTAGACTTACCAATCATTGTACCTACTATTGACATTTTTTCTGTCGGTGTTAACATACAGTAGTCATTGAAGATTATTTTTCTTAGTTTATTCTTTGGTGGTCTTTCAAGATCACAAACTTCAACTTCATCTACAATATTAGATAACACCCTACTATCTATATCAAAGGTAACAAAACCATTTGACTTTTCACACATAAAACTTGCTATATTTTTTAAACCGCTTTTTTCGAGATTAGGATTCAAATACCAAATAACTAATAAGTGCCACTTTAAACTTTTATAAGTTGTTATTTTAGCTCTGCTTCTGAACAAGCTGTAACATTCAAAAGTACCATCTTTATAAAAATTACCCCAGTCATATACATGCGTTGGTAGATCATTGATAGGATCTCGTCTGTATACAATGTTACGTAAAGTAAAATATTTAAGATTTCGTTCGTGTGACATTAGCCCCTTATTAGTATATACTAGGCCCTATTGTCACAGTTTTCATAACTGTATAAAGTTTCTAGTATAATTTCATTATCATTTAGATAATGTTTTTTTTCATTAATCTGTTTCTGTTTTAATCTTATCATCAATTCTTTCGATGCACCCATATTTTTTTATTAAAAAAATAATTATTTATCTTAAAAAAGTTATTAGATTAAGACGCTTATTGTATTTATAAAATAAATCAACTTTGTTTTTATTTATCTTACCAACCAATGCATCATTTAGTATTTCATACTTAAGACTATTTATATTAGATCTTAAATAATTCAAATGCAATCTTTTTCTAAACTTATTTCTTAATAAATCAATCATCTTATTTATTTTTTGTTTAACTTGTCTTTTAACTCTTTTATCTTAGTTGCTAATTCAGATGCTTTAAGATAGTCTTCAGTATCAATACTGTGTTTCATCATTTTTTCTAATTCAATCAGTCTATCTTCATCTGATACATTCTTATCGTTGTAATAGAACGTATATTCATAATCTTTTTTAACTATGTTCTGCATATCAATTTGGAACTGAGCATCATATTGCTCTTGTCTTTCAAATATTATATCTGCAATCTTATTAGCTAAGATGTTCATCTCGTTTTCAGTCATATTAATATCTTCTGAATTTAAACTCACCAATTATATATTTATTAATAAACCTACCTTTAGAGTCTGAATCTCTTAAACCATCAAACAAATGCAAAGGTACGTTAAAATAATCATAACCCGAAAGATTTTTAAATTTTAATGTTAACGTGTTAGTTTGTCTGTTGAATTTAGCTCTTTGAATAGCTGAGGAATTAACCTGTATAATGTCTGTTATTGTGCTCATAATTATTATATTTATTTATTATATTATCGTTTGCTTAACGTATTATGTTTGTAATCTAAAAACTAATAAAGTCAATAGCTTGCTCGCCTATATCTTTATCGTCTTTAGTAATACTATAGTTAGGATCCATGCCGGTTTGAATTACATCATCTACCAGTTCTGTTATTGAGTTGAATTTTCTGCTATAATAATTACACTTTAAACTATACATTGTCTTGTTATTATTTCTTCGTTACTGTTTTTAACTGTTTGTTTTTCTTGTTCGTAATAATTCCAATAAGCTGTAACCGCATCGTTATCAACCTTATACTCTTCAGGCATACATTGAGGTGGTTCAGACCAGTCATAACCTTGTATATGCTTAGGAGGTATTGATAAAAATTCTCTACATTTAATTATCGTAAGATGCTCTTTACTATAACGTTTAGTGTATTCTTTACCAAGAGCTATCATATGATCGTATAACCACATGTAGGTAGATATTGATTGCCTTGCCCATATAGTTGATGGGTGATTAAGATGTGCTTGTCTATAAGGTACATCAGCTTTTTGTTCGTCAGAACCATAACAATGATGTGCTGTACAAAGCATTTGGGCTGATTCTAAGATCATTTTAACTACGTGTTTGTTGTATTGTACAACTGCAGCTTTTACAGGGTCTCTATGTAAATAAAATATATTCATAATTTTAATTTTAGTGAAATACTAATCCTACTTTATTGGTATCGTTGAACCACCGTGTAGCCATAAGGTCAATAGATGAAGCATCAGCATAACCAGCAGATATAAGATCGCTATGACTAGAAAAGATTTTGGTATGCCTGTGTTGTCTTTCATTGATTAAGTGTTTTTGTTTACCTGAATTACTGAATATAATATCGTAGTTACTAGGCAGATCTGTGTATAGCATCATCTCTACCATATTTGTATAACTATAAAACCGAACCTCTGGAAATAACAAAGCTATGTCAATCCATTTGTTTAGATATTTTTTAGAGTAATAGTCGCCACTGTCGTGTACCCTTACATAATCTGGTTTCTTTTTAACTATTTCGTCATACATTTTACTAACAAACTGATCTGTCTTACTTAACTCATAACGCTTTTCAAATGCTGGCTGTACGTTTGACCATATGTACGCACCTTTTTTAGCATAACAAAACTTAACACAAGCGTCTGCCATTGGACAAGTAAGTTTACCTGACGCTGATTTATAAGCTGGTATACCAAAATTGAATACACGTACACCTAATTCTTTAGATGTTTTTTTAAGTTTACTATTCTGTGTTAATAAGTTCATAAGTTTTGTTTATTATATTATCAATTAGCGATCGTATTTAGTCTGTATTAATCTAATAATACAAAGTAAGCCTCTGCATTATTCTTACGAAACCAGTTCAACGCTGTTTGAAATTCATTGACTTGTTTGGGTGTTACTGTTTTAGGTGCAACTTCCATTATATATTGGCTACCTAGAATAAAATCGTATATAGATAACTCTAGTCCGTTTAGTTTGTATTCTTCGTTGCTGAAAGGATTGACTACCGTTTCGCCTTGTTCATATATTGAACCTTTAAACCATTTAGGTACTTCTTGTTTTTTAGTCTTGTTGCTCATAACCTTTTTCTATTAATTCGTTAATAACTTCTTCTTCAAACTTTTCAGCTAAATATATAAATAGATTTTCAATAGCAAAGTCAATAAAGTTTTGGTAAAGATCGTCTACATATATAATTTCAGGGTAATCTTCATCACCGTTAGAATATTTTATAGCTTCTTCAAGAACATCGCTAAAATCGCTGTCATAATAATATATATCTTCACATACACTTATGTTGTCAGTATCATTAGTAGCTACATATACGGTGTAACCGTCTTTAGTTGTTTCTTCATACATATAGTACTCTGCTTTGCTAGTCCAGTTGTCAGTCAACTCAACACCGTAATGGTTTAGTACGTTTTGTCTAGCAACTTCTTCGTTTTCTGATTGTTTTTCACCGAAACCTTTAGCTTCTAAACGTTCGTTGATTAGCTCGTCTGTAATTAATTTACCCATTTTTATTTGATTTTTCTATTAGTTCTGTTATATATTGCCATGTTTGTAATTCTAACAACGTACCTTCGTACATTAATTCTAGTTCTTCCATTGTTATTGGACCTGTAATACCTAGCTTTATATCGTCGTTGAGCTGCTCAGCTTCGATTTTAAGCATCGTGATCTTGGCAAATGCCTTATCACTAGCTCGTTCGTGTATAGCATAGTTATTCATCATCTTCAATTAAGATGTTATCAATTAAGATGTTATCACCAAATCTAATGTCCCAAGCTGATACTCTAATGCCTTCAATGTTACACATTTCGTATATGTCACGTAACTCGCTGATAGTTAAGTCGCCATAAAACGATGTACTTTCTAATTTAGCTAGTATTCTAGACGAAGAGTACTTGTAATCGCTTGATTTAATACATTCTATGTAACTTGGTTTGATTTGCTTTAATAATGTCTTCATATTGTTTGTTTTTTTACATTTATATTATCTGTTAGTAATCGTATTTTGTTTGTAACTTATATTAAATCCCGAACGTAGTCAGGTTCTAGCCGGTACTCTTCGAATAATATTGTTTCAGGGTTTTCTCCTTCAAATACTCTAGCTCGTATACCTTTTATTTCTAGATCTGCTTCAACGCCGGTCATACCGTCACGCTCCATTAATACTCGTTTAAGTGAATATCTCATAATTATTTTATATCTTTGTTAATAGAATCTGCAATGTCTTCAAAGTCCGCTAGCTCGATGAACAGCTCCGCGTACTCTTCCACAAGGTGACTACCCCGTTCCATCTCAAAGTTAGATAATACTATGCCTAAAGAGATTTCTTCTAGTTCGTCCGCAGTTACTTTGCTTTCGAAGTCAATGTCGGATAGTGTGTCGTGGAATACTCTCCAAGTGTTGAAGTCAGTATATCCGTTGTATTTAGTTTTACTCATTAGTCTTGATATCTTTTAAGTGTCATACGATTTACTTTGTGTATGATTTCATTACCCACCATACTGAAATAACCTGGTGCGTATATAGATCTTTTACCGTCAGATTCAGCGGCTAACACGTCTAATTCTGCTTGTTCGATAGCGTGTTTTAACGCTGTTTGGATGAAATACTTTTCAAATCCGTTAAATTTAGTTGCACTCATATTATTTATTTTTAAATTAGTTTTCCCACAAAGACTCGAACTCTGAACGTCTGCACCAAAAGCAGATGTGTTACCAATTACACCATGGGAAATGTTAATATATTGAAAGCTTTAAATAACTTCTAAGTTGATTAAATTTATTTTAGTATCTGTCATTTCATTATCATGTATATAATCTTTAGACACCGTGCCATATACTATCCCGTTTACTCGAAATATTCCTAAATCTTTAGTTTTTATAGTTTCACTCATATTATTTATTTTTATAGGTTGTTTGTTTAAAGTATGCTTTTTCAAATTCTGTAGTTAAGTCAGCAATAAATTGGTTAAACGTGCTTTTACCGTATAGTTTTTCGTATAACTCTTGGAAACCAAGGTACTTGCATTTTTCATTGTTTATTGAAAAACCTAATTCAATATCAGATATGTCGTGACTATATGTGCCATTTAATCCTCCTATATTGCCATCATTAGATACCATACTCCATATGCTTGCGGTTGCTTGAAATAATCCTAAGTCTTTAGTAAATTTAGTGAACACACTAAGCTCTACATTTTCATCTACTTTTTTAATTTTACTCATAATATTTAATTTTAGTTTTAGTTTTAGTAGAGGTGGTAGGATTCGAACCTACTAAACAACTTCAATGCTACTGCATCACCCGAATAAAATCCGAACCTCGTTGTCTCAACCAAATCACCTCTAATTTGTAACTAGTGAGGAATCGAACCTCATACTCGTCAGTAGTAATGCCTCGTTAATTAGCTCGTAAAAACGGTTACTAATTCAAACGCACTGCATACCATACCTAGTTGCCGGCTATTGTGTGATCGTTAATCGTATCTGTCGCCATTTGCCTAATCCTTTGTATAACTCGTGCAGTTTTACTGGTTTGTTAGGAATTGTTGTGTTGTTTGTTACATATATATTATCTATTAGCAATCGTATTTTGTTTGTAACAGCATCTTGTTGATCACCAAGCGGGTAACAGATGCGTGTATAGCAGCATAGTCATCGCCGTCTGAGTCTGTATCAGCAATTTGCCAATCAACCTTACTGTAAACTAAAGGTAGTATTTCTTCAGATAAACGTTTAGCAATACCTTCTAGTCTTTCTGTAACAGGAGATGTTGAATCTATTTTATTCATTACCTCAATATACAACTGCTTGTCTACTACAGGAAATACATTTTTAATACCGTGTAGTACAGTTGCGTGATCTCTACCTACTTCTTTACCGATGTATTCAATAGTGCTTTTAGTCATATCTCTACATATTTTGTAGTAAATAGCTCTTGCATCAGAGTAGTCACGTTTTCTGTTACCATTACTTAGATCAAGCTCTGTGACTTGCTCTACGATACTTCTTATAAATTTTACGTTTATCATTTTGTTTGTTTTACATATATATTATCTACGAGTGATCGTATTTTATTTGTATCGCTCAATATTTATTTTAGATTCAAAGTAAATCCACATTACTTTATCTATAAACTCTAGTTCACTCATTTCAACTCTTAGTTTCATAAGATCGTTTTTCATTGTACTGTAAAATTCACTCATACCTTTATCGATCTCACACCAGTTTTTCTTGAAGTAATCGTACTCATCACCTTGCATGAAGTTTAAACCTAAGTAACCACTTGCATATCGTTCGATGTAAATCCACCGATCTGATTTCTCGTACCATATATGTTCCACTGCGTTTAATCTATCATTTGTTCTCATATTAATCTCCTTTATAATGGTTGGTGTTGTAAAATTCTTGTATTGCCTTATCTGACATTTCTTTAAGTTCTAAATTTCTTACTCTATTGTCTATGTAACTGTCAATTTTACTATGCATCTCGTCTAAACTTCTTGCACCGAATGATACTGTGTTGACACCTTCTAAGATCTTTTGATCTTCACAAGTGTAACCACATGCTAACTGGTTATTCCACGTTCGCCACTCTTTGTACTCGAACTTCACATCTCTATATTCTAACATAGTATTCTTTTTAATTGTTCTTTAATTGCTATTATATCTTCATCACTAACTTCTACTTCTTCGTCACTCTTACGTTCCCATATAACATTGTACATAGCGTCGTGAAAATTATTACCTATTATTTCATCTAGGCGATTAGCAATCTCTTTTGTTTCTTCCCAAGTTAACTTCATAGTTGTTTTATTTTAGTTCTTATAGATGAACAAGCATCTAATCTTTCTTCCCACATATCACCGCGTAAAGTTCTTTCGCTCATTAAATCTGATATTTCTTCTTCCATATGGTCTAACGCGACCAATAGTACATTTGTTTCCGTGTTTGATAGTTTCATACTATTTAACTTTTTAGTAATATCTTTTGCTACGAAATTAAAATTTACTTCGTGTAAACATTGGTCAGTTCTACTTCTATCTACATAACCAGTATAATTTTCTATTATTTTAACTATTTCACTTTCTTTCATAGTTGGCAGTTTTTTAAGTCATACGTGTATAGCATTTGCACTCTATCAACGTGATCTTTCACTAGTATTCTTGTGTGATCGTAAGAGTTTGGGTTAAAATTAGATTTTACTAGTTTCTTTTGATTGATTTGGTATAATCTGTCGTTAATACCTTTTACGCTTACTCTAACGTAACCTGACTCGTACACTATACCAATTCTGCCGTCTGACATTTTAAAATGTAGTGATTTGTTTTTAGTAATTTTAAATAGTTTCATAATTTAGTTAAATATTTGTTTATATAGATCTTGTACTAGCATTTCTTCTGTGTCACCGCTTTCTAGTTGACAATCGACTTCAACAAAAGCCTGCACCGCTTCGTATACTTCCTCGCCGGAAACGTAATTACTCATGAACTGAAAGTGATTGATAGTGTCTGCATTCCAGGTGTATTTATTTTTACTCATATATTATTTTTTAAAGTTTAATTAAACTAGTGAGATCATCTACTGCACTTTCAATAAACTTATCTGGGCAGTCTTCTTTATTGTACTTGAATACAGAATTAATTAGTAATTCCAACAATTTGACTTTAATTTTTAGTAACATAGTTTATTTTTTTAAGTTTAGTAGTGTATGTTTTAATGAATTTCTATCTAATACTTTTTCTACATACTCATAGTCATTCAAGTGAATTATTAGTTTATTACCTACTATTCTTATAGTAAATTCAAGTAAGTTAGGATTTATAATTTTTTCATAAATTCTTTTACTAAATGCTTGATTGATTTTTAAGATTGCTAACATAGTTATGTATTTTTATTAGTTAATATTCATTTATATTATCTACAAGTGTACGTATTTTGTCTGTACAGTGTAATTATCTTTTGACAGAGTGTACTGCTTTTGCCATTAATTGTAACTCTATCTTTAGTTTACATAGACATAAGTGAACGAATTTTCTCATTTTAAGGTGTGTTTAAAGGGTGACTAAATATTTGTTAGTGGAAAAGAGAGAGGAGATCTTACACTACCTCTCTGACTACCTAAACACTACTCAGTGATCAGTGAAGGTCTTACTACGACTGGGATTGAAGAGCTTGAAGTGTATGATTTATACTTTTCCCAACATGCCATTTTCTCAAGTTTTTCTTGCATTGCTTTGAATGCTTTGTCGTGGTTGTACTTTGCAGTTTTACCATTTTTAAATGTTACTTCGATAATTTGTTTTTTACCAATTAGTGACTTTCTTACTACGAATCTTTTAGATTTTAATACTTCCATAATTTATTTATTTTAAAGTTAATGTTTATTAGTTTTGGTTACATATATATTATCTATGAGTGAACGTATTATGTCTGTAAATATTTATAGTAGAGCGAGGCGAAGTGAAGTGCTATACACTGTGCTATACACACAGCTTTGCTACGTGTAAAAAAGTGTGACATTAGGGTCTTAATAAGGTAATAGTAAGGGGCTATTGTCACTGTTTTTGATTAGGCAGAAGTACCAAATTCATCGATTGCTCTTTGCATTCTCAATTGATCTTCAGTTAGCGGGATTCGATTTTCTGGGGATGTATGCCAGAATGTTGATTCGTATGTTGATCCATCTTCTCTTGTTATAATTTTAGATATATACATATT
>Ga0209092_10000552_pt1 | contig 37126 bp, 30 predicted proteins | sample FraStrMetagenome_FD_187446 | JGI IMG/M metagenome (GOLD analysis project Ga0209092, IMG submission 187446) | Marine eukaryotic phytoplankton communities from Arctic Ocean - Fram Strait ARC3M Metagenome (SPAdes) (version 2) | ecosystem: Environmental > Aquatic > Marine > Oceanic | place: Fram...
TGACGGAACAAATGGAACAAACGGAAATGATGGAGCAGTTGGTGCAACAGGGTTAACAGGACCAGCAGGTGCTAACGGTACAGATGGAGTAGATGGAATTGATGGTGCTACGGGACCAGCAGGAGCTCAAGGTATCCCAGGAAATGATGGTGCTATTGGACCAGCAGGTGCTACTGGCTCACAAGGTCCAACAGGTTTAACTGGCGCTACTGGAACTCAAGGTGCTCAAGGCCCAGCTGGTGCTGACGGAACAAATGGAACAAACGGAAATGATGGAGCAGTTGGTGCAACAGGGTTAACAGGACCAGCAGGTGCTAACGGTACAGATGGAGTAGATGGAATTGATGGTGCTACGGGACCAGCAGGAGCTAATGGATTAGATTCAATAACTATTGACAATATGATTTCACAACAAATCAGTGTTAATGTTGATAACAGTGATAGCTTATATACAGAATCTTTGACTTGTTCCTATACAACAATAGCTGCTTCCGATACGGTTAGTTTACCATACATACCTGGTAGAGCACTTTTTATTAGTAGTGGTTCTTTGTCGAATTATACACAAACGGGAAATTCCGCTAATCTTAAAATAATAGATGAAAACGGAAACCCCATATTATATAAAGTGTTGGGTACTTGGCACCATTCCCAATATAAAACTAGTGGTGTTTCGGGGAGTTTGTCTGGTTCTGGCGGTAGTGCTTATGCTTGGTATGTTGATATAATATCCAAGAATATAAATCAAATTAATATATACGCTGAATTCACAACTACGACAAGCCTCCAATATCCATGGACTTTTTCGATAAAATATTAACAGATTCTGCCGCATTAAACTAAAAAACACTGATTTACTTTAGGATTAGGAAATGTTGGCGGTTTTGGTAATAACTACTATTGGAGCTCTGTGGACATCAGTAGCAGCGTTGCGTGGAGACAGTATTTCACCGATGGTGTTCAGAGCATCTTGGGTAAGAGCGGCAGCTTATATGTTCGCGCTGTTCGGGCTTTTTAACACCGCGAACATAGCCGTAGGTAATTTTCAAAAAGGGTTTTATACCATGCAAAATCCCTCCGGCCCTCTTGGTAGGAGGGATTTTTTTGTGCATTATTTTCGGGAGTGGGTAGTTGGTTATAACGATTACGCTAAAATACGTAAAAACGGTATGGCTTGGTTAGGTTTATGGATTTTAGCGAGTGTTATGCATACTAGTCAATTATTATTTTAGTTGAATACTTTATTTCTTCAAGAACTATTTGACTTTCAATGTCACCTATATTATGGATAGATGCTACTTCGTTAACTAAGAAGTTTTTGAAAGATCGAATATCCGAGAAACGAACTTTAACTAAGAAATCGAAGCTACCCGATGTGTGGTAAAATTCAATTACATCTTTTAACTTCTGCATTTCCTGAACAAATTCATTTCGTTTTTCTGAATGATGATCCTTTATGGTAATATTCATAAAAACTAAAATGCTTTTATCAAGAATATCGGCATCAAGTAACGCAACATACTGTTTAATAATTCCGGTCTTCTGTAATTTCTTTATACGCTCATAAATGGGAGTTGTAGTAAGAGATAAGTCGTAAGCCATTTCTTTGGCTGTTGCCATTGCATTTTCTTGGAGAATTTCAAGGATTTGCCTATCAACATCGTCAATATTTAGGGAATTGTGCTTCATAATTTATAATTGTCAGTGTAAGTTACTTAAATCATCTAAAAATATAGAGATATTCTCTTATTTAAATGAATTTTGCGTCAAAAAAATCAAAGCCTTATGAAAATCTGTTTTATCATGTATCCTTGGGAACGTGTAAACCCAAAACAAGACTCTACATTGCGCATGATCCATGAACTTTGTATAAGAGGGCATGAGGTAGCGGTAACTCACCCGCCTAATCTGACTATAAGAGACAGTGTGACCCTAAGTCTTTGTAAAACGATTATCGGACCAGAACGAGTTTCTAAAAGTATTCCCGCATTTTACAAATCCGTGGAGTTTGATGAAGAAATGAAGCCATTAAAACACTTCGATGTTATTTTCATGAGAGACAATCCACCAATGGATCCTTTGGTATTGAATTTCCTAGATTCAATAAAGGATGATGTGTTTATTTTGAACGCTGTTGATGGACTTAGAGAAACTAACAACAAGATTTATACGGCAGCATATTACGATCCAAAGCGTGAGCTTATTCCTGCAACTCATGTTTCAAAAAATATTGATTATTTACTCCGAATAATTGATGAATCAGATAACGATAAAATGATTTTAAAGCCTCTTGATGGCTATGGGGGAAGTGGTGTGATTGTTATCGAGAAGTCAGCAATGCACAACATTAAATCTTTGCTTGATTTTTACATAAACAGAACCGAAGGAAAATCCAGTTATGTGATTTTACAAGAATATGTTGAAGGTGCAGAGGATGGAGATGTTCGTGTACTAATGCTTAACGGGGAGCCTATTGGTGCTTTGCGCAGAAGACCTGCCAAAGGAGATGCAAGATCGAACATTTCTGCTGGTGGAACGGTTGAAAAATACAAACTAACTAAAGCAGATAAAGTCCTATGTAGAAAAGTAGGGGAAAAGCTTGTGCGTGATGGTATTTATTATGCTGGATTGGATTTAATTGGAGGAAAATTAATTGAAGTTAATGTGATGAGTCCAGGAACAATAACGGACATCAATAAATTAAACAACACGAGAATACAGTGCAAAATTGTCGATTATCTTGAACGCGTTGTTGAAGAGATTAGTGATAGAAAAAACAAGTCGGAACTTATAAAAATTAATACTGATGAAACGATTGGAGATTAAAGAGATCATTAAATTAATTGAATCAGAGAAACATTTTGAAGCGATTGCAAGCGATAGTTCGTTTGCGATTAAAGTTAACCAATACCTTCCTTATTGTTGCTCGGCTATTCATGATGGAAGTAATATTCGTTCTGATCTAAAGGCAAGAATAGAACACGACGAATATAGTCGTTGGTACGAAGAAGATCCTTTTACTGGAGACTTCATTGCCTCAATGCCTATTACTCTAATTGGGCTTGATTCTCGTTTTGAATATGATTTGAATCGCAGACCTGAAGAATGTATACTTGAAACGGCTTGGGGAAAGAATGTTTGGAAGAAGAAACTAACTCCCAAAGATCAACAGAAAAGCCTTCAAAAACATGCAAATTACTTTAAGGTAACCCATGCTTTAATAAGCAAATTGGAAGAGTTATTCGGTGGGTGTATTGTTTATGACGTGCATTCATATAACCATGAGCGATGGGATCGTAAAGTGCCTCTATTCAATATTGGAGCTGAACGTTTAGACATGAAACGGTATGGTTCTGTGATTGAGCATTGGCGTTCAGAATTGGAGACGATTAAATTGGAAAACATAGAAAATGTTTCGGCGGTAAACGATGTGTTTTATGGAAGAGGTTACAACCTTGAATATATTTCGGACAACTTCAAAAATACATTGGTTCTAGCTACTGAGATTAAGAAAGTGTATTGCAATGAGCTAACGGGTGATGACTACCCTAATATTATAAAAAGTCTACAACAACAATTAAAGATTAGGATTCTTAACAATGCCAATTTCTTCAGTCAGAACAATTCAAATTGGGAACACAACATAAAATCGAAGTTGCTTGATAAAACTATGGAATCGTCGATTCTGAAAGTGGACAAGGAGTTGTATCAACTTTTGAAAAACTTTGAGTTATTGGCTTTTGTTAACCCTAACAACAATATTCAAGAGAAAAAAAGATTTTTTAAGAATCAGGGGTCAGAGCTCCCCAAGTTCAAGTACAGCCCAATTCGTATCAATCCATTTGAGTTGAAACAAAAATTAAGTAATCTTAGAGTACAGGATATTTCTGATGTGTCAATTCGACACATGTATGAATCTGTGATCAATAGCTATTACGATAAGATAGATTTACTAGGCTCTTTAAACACACCTAAGTTTTTATACAATTCTCTGCGTTATTTTGGGCGACCTTCAAAAAAGGATATTCAAAATGCACATTATTTTTTACACTTGCCACAAATTGCAGGCGAGCCGAAAAGATCACCAAGTCTCGGAGTGGACGAAGCAATGATGTCGTTTAAAGAGGGGCTTGAAATGTATGGTTTTGAAAGTAAAATTGAAAAGAGTAAACGAGTGATTGCTCAAGTCATGGTTTTGAATGCTAAAAAGACTATTTTATTCAATCCAACTGCAAAGTTTACGCGTGGGCAAATCAATGCACTTGTGGAACATGAAATAGGTGTTCACATGGTTACAACTATGAATTCCAACGCGCAAAAATTGCATCTCTTCAATCTTGGTCTTCCAGTAAACACAATGACACAAGAGGGCTTGGCAATTCTTGCAGAATATCTCAGTGGAAACATTTCAATGAAACGTCTTAAGAAGTTAGCTTATCGTGTTATTGTGGTTGATATGATGTGCAGTGGAGCTGATTTTATTGAGTGCTATAACTTCCTCGTGAACGATCATAACTTAGATCAGGACGATGCTTTTAGTGTAGTTACAAGAATTTTTAGAGGAGGAGGGTTTACAAAAGATTATCTCTACTTGAGCGGATTTGTTAAGATTTTAAGGATGTGGGAGAATGATCAAGATTTGGAACCACTTCTTGTAGGTAAAACTTCACTCGAATTCCATTCTGTTATTAGCGAAATGATTCATCGAGAAATGGTTCAAAAGCCTATTTATGTTACGAATAGTTTTAAGAACCCTGAGCTGAATAAGAATGAAGAAATCTACAAGTATATTTTGAGTGGAATGAAGTAGTGCTGTTTTAAACTTCAATTATGCATAACGTTTTGGCTAAAACCAGTTTTAATTGGTTTTAGGTTTTGTTATGCATATTATTTTACTCTGATTCGCAGATTCAAGGCTTATTTCAAAAGCTCATTAAGTTGGTCCTCTAAACCTGAGCTCGGACGTTCTGCGTCTAGGTTCAACACATTACCATTTGCATCAAGAATAATGTACCTGGGAATGGCATGTATTGAATATTTTTCAGAAAGAGAATCCATATTTTCTTTATCTAGATATATGTTATTCTTAAATCCTTCTTCTTTGGCTTTTTTTATCCAATCTTCAATTTTACAAGAAGAACCAATTCCAACGAAAGTAACTTTTCCATCAAATTTCTTTTCCAATTCATGCAGACCAGGGAATTCTTTAATACATGGTATACACCAAGTTGCCCAAAAATCGAGGACAGTCAACTTCCCATAAAAATCACTTATTTTAGCCTCATTCCCGTCTAAATCAATACCAACTTCATCTAGGAAGGGCGCACCTGATTCTTTTTTCTGAATCTCTACAAACTCTATATGCTTTCGTGCAGGTTTTATATAGCCTTTAGAAATGCTCGAATTCCTTTTTTTAACATATTCTAGGTCTTCTTTCAATTCAGGAAATAATATTATTTGAGAGTCGATGAAGTCGTAGAAGATACTATCTATTTTAGCTATTCCATCAAATAAAGAAATAGTATCATTTTTTTGGTCATTTTTGAATTTTTCGTAAAGTATATTTTTATTCAGTTTCATGTTTTTCATTACAACAGTTATTTGCGTCATTGCATTATTCCTGTCTGCGCCATCACCTTCAAATAAAGTAGTTTCATCAAAGAAATTTGTGTTTAACGTTATATATAAATCTTCTCTAGGTTTCATATACACCCAGCCATGCTCGTTGCCATGCCAGAAGTACATAAGCGTTAACGAGTCTAATTTTGCAGTTAAATTGAACTTTCCATTTTTTACGATGCACGAATCATGATAAATAGAGCCTGTTATTCTTCCAGATTCCACGATGTAACTTGTTAGATAAATCTTTTCTCCTTTTGGATTTTGAATATTTCCTGAAAGTGATGCTTTTTTTTGAGCGATAGTTAGCCCGCTAAATGCAATAGTAAATAGAAGTAAAATGGTTCTCATAAGTCTTATTTGTTCTGTGCTCTCATTGCTTTCTATTAAGAAGAAAATTCGATTATAATCGAATAGAACTATTTAAGTCTTCCCAATTGTGCATAATGTTCGGCAGCTATACTAACGCCGCATCCCTAAAGATAATTGAATTCGTCTAAAATGAAACCGCGGTGGAGTATAGGTGCTGTTATAAGTTGTTAAGCAGTGGCTATTGCGTTTTAAGGGGATTTCTTTCAATTACTTGAGATAGAACTAAATTAGCATCCACAACCATATGAGACCACTATTTCAAATGGTTTTTCCTCAATAGACAAGAAGCATCCAACACCTTCTTCTATCGGTCCAAACTCATCTTCTCGCCAATGGTCATACTCATTATCAATAAATAGAAGCTTCATAACTATTAAGACTTCTTCATAAGAATACCCTTTAAATCGAAATGTGCTTACAGGAAATTGTTCACAATTATATTTTTGAATAGTAACACCATCAAACTTACGTGAAGTATGACAGTCTCTTGGGGTTCCATCAGTGTCCCATGATGTCGTTTTTAAAACTAGTTCGTTATCACCACCTGTAAAATACGACTGAATATAGCTCTCAATTGCTTCATCGGAATTTAGATTTACGTTAAGTAAGAATGAGTTTTCGGGTCTAGGAAGTTTTTTGGGTTGTTTTCCTATATCGTTAAGATCGTTAAGATTAATCCATCCTGCTGTTTTAGTCTTTCCGTAGAAATTGCAATATGCCCAATTGCCATCTATTTTTTCAACATAAAGAAGATCACCTTGAATTACGTATGCTTTTTTCTTTGATGAGGCAATCTTGTTAGCGTGGAAATATGCTTTTTCGGTTTCTACAAACCTGATTTGAGTTGTGTTTATTTGTGCTTCCAGCATAAAGTTAGCTGGAGCACTTATAAAGTCTTCTACATTCCAGCAACCACCATGATCATTTTTTAATAACAAGGTAAATGTGGAATCATTTTGAACGTTTATTTCGCCAAATTTTGATAAAATGTTTTTGTATCCAGGGTAATAGGATGTTATTTCTACATGATTTTTATCTATTATTCCTTCGAGATAGAAGACACATGAGAATTGTTGCTCGTGACCTGTATGATTTTCGTAATAACCGGTTATTAATGAGTTAATTGGGTCGTACGCAATATTCATGGGCCCGTAATTTCCAGAGCTTAATATTTGTCCGAATGAACCATAGGCAATAGAAAGGGTGAGGCCGATTATAAACGTTTTCATAGATGGGTATTTAGGTTTACCGAACACAGCTAAAATTATGCCAAAATATAACTTATAACAAGTGGATAAAGTGCACTAGTGCACTTTATCCACGTTATAGGTTTAACCTAAATTTAAAGAATCTATTGGACTTTTTACTTCTACTACCTTTTTTAGCTGCCGCTTTGTCTACCTCCAAACTGTTACAACTATTGAAGTTGTTTTGGTTCGACAACCCAAATAATCATAAATGGATAAAATAAAAAAAGCACCAAACCTAGTTGGAATGGTGCTTTGTGACCTCGGCTGGTGAGAGTTCAAACTTTCTGGAGGATTTAAAGAAACTGATTTAATAACGTTCCGTGTATGGTTTCGTAGCATCCCGCAGGATGCTATTGCTTATACACCTTGTTGGTACACGGTTTTTATTTTATTTCTTTCAATTCAGCTGGTTGATTTAATATCACCTTATCATTTTTTATCACTTCTAAGTTAAATGGGGGTGTTTCATATGTACCTAAAATATTTACATAAACTATATAACTATATTCTCCATTTGTAAATGTGAAATGGTGATTTCCGCCACTTCCATCAGGTGTCCATTCTCCATTTTTAATAACTAAATCAGGTTTACTTGATATTTCAGAATCTATTGACCAAGAAGCATATCGGTATTTTTCGTTTTCTAAAAGGTCAACTCGCACAATGAACTTATCAGTTTCAATTGTATGAATTGGTTTTTTAAAGTCTTTTAATTCAGTATGGAGTAGCTCTTTTTCATACTTAATCCATTTTTCTTCAATAGATTTTTCTTTATCAGACATGTAGTTTGTTGTTATTAACCTGCCATCATAGTCTATCCAAACTATTCCATTGTGAAGCATAATACCCCGCCAACCTACATCAGACCAATCTTCTTTAATGTTTGAACTCGCTATTAATGAAGTCAAACTATCATCAAATATTTCTGAGTAGCGATTCTTAAATTCTTGTTTGTTGCGTATATGAGGTATTGGATAATGTCTTTGAATCGGGTAGGAAATAATTGAGTTGAGTTTGTCAATATCCTTATCCTTTATGCAGTCCACAAAATATTTGACTATATCTTCATATTCAGTTTTCGACAACTGTGAGTAGCCATCAGTCAGACTGAAAGTAATAAGTAATATTATCAATATTGATTTAGTCATTTTTTTAATTTGTGCCAACAAGTGTGTATGTTTACCGGTACACATATCCACACTATACGATTAACTCAAATTTAAAGAATCTAAAGGACTTTTCAAATAGTTATAAATGGATAATAAAAAAGCACCAAACCTAGTTGGAATGGTGCTTTGTGACCTCCAATGGTGAGAGTTCAAACTTTTTGGAGGATTTGAAATTGATTTAATTAGTAAATAACAATTCGGCTAAAATGCGTTTTAATAAAGTTTAGATATTGTTACCAATTGACCGTCTTTAATTTCTGCCTTCCTGAAGTGCTTTTATCATGCTATGTTCAGGTTCTAAAAATATTCCTTGTTTAAATGTGAAGTGTCCATAACCTAGTTTATCCGATCTAAAATTAACCTTTACACCTAATTTGTTTTGGTAATAATCGCTGAGCCATTTACCAATTTCAGGCGGACATAATTTATCATCAGAAGCATGCCAAATACAAATGTTAACATTCTTTATATTGCGCGGATCAAACCCCCAATCGTAACACACATCATGTGCCGTTTCATAAGTAACACCAACACTACCTCTTATTACTGCTCTTTTCAAAGTATCTCTCATAATTTTAAAAGTAACAGATGTGTTTGCCATTTTTATTGCTTTCAATGGTAACCATGGAGACATTTTAACTAGCATTAAATGCATTACTGCAAAATACCATGCCATATAAAACTTCTGAATTGTTGCTGTGCTGGGTAATGAATCGGATCCAATTGCAGAGACAATGCCTTCTTCTTTACTAACCTTAGAAGGCAGTAATGGTGAATTGAGCCCAAAACCTTCGCAGCGTTCAGGATAATAATACGCTGCAGCCATTGCATGAACTGTCCCTTGCGAGTGCCCCATAATCATAAACTTGTCAACTTTTTCTTTTTTTAGAACAGCTGTCAAATCCTCCTTTGGCCAATCCACAACTTGCCTGCCTGGCTTCATATCTGTATAACCGTAACCAGGTAAACTTATGGCAATACCTTTTAGTCCTAATTCTATGCAGCATTTTTCATTAAAATCAATTTCACTCATCGCCTCAGGCCCGGACCCATGAATGCATATTATAACTTTTGATTGCGGCTCCAAATTTCCAAAAACAAAATACTCTACCTTTCTGCTATCATCCGTTTCAACATATTTTCCTCCATCGTTTTTAAGGGACTTGTAATCGAATGGGAGTTGCCCTTTCTTCAAAAGGTAGAAACCTGTAAACAAAAGTGCCAGAAAGATCGAAATTAGTCCGAGCACAATGTATCCTAAAATGTAAATTACAATCATTCTATTTTTTAAAAACCTTAATTATAGTTATTCAAAGTAAGTGCCAAGTTAATTTATTATTAAATAAAAAGCGGAGAATCAGTTGATTTTAACCAATTCTCCGCTAGAGTGACCCAGACAGGCGATAGTTCAAACTTTTTGGAAGATTTGAAGAAACTGATTTAATAGAACGGAACTTTTTAAAAAAGTTATATTTAGGTAAATAAAAAATCAATGCCTGTATATATACACCTTTCAAATCTTGTTTTCACTAAGTCTGATATTGAACAGCACTACAAGGGTGGTTTAAAAGCCTTTAGAGAGCGTTTCTTCTGGAAAGAATGCAACACCAAGAAGACAATGAAATTTTCGCTATAGCCGCCATGAATCCAGATGAACTTCCTGTTGATGAATTAAAAGAAAATGGGATGGAACCAGTCTTTGCTTCAGAAAATTATGATGTCGTTCATAGATATGGGGCAAAATCAAATGTAGAATGGCTAGAAATTAAACAACCATTTATGTGGCACATTGACTGTTCTCAAAAACAAAAAGACAAGGCAATAGATGTAACGAAAATGACAATGGATAAAATCATGGAAGAATCAGAAAAAGGCAACAATTTATTTAATGTAATTAAGTGATTTATGTTTTCAATTTCAAATATACTCTCAATTATAGTTTTAACCGCATTTTTGGTCCATGTAACACTTTCAACAATTAAATAATCTAAGTCAATTCGCAATGATTTCACGTCTTAGATTGGAGGTTCTGTCCCCGGAATAAGATCTAAATAACTTAATTGGCTCATGGTGTAACTAAAATATAATCAATAGAATGCTGTAGAGTCTTAAAAAGTTATTCATGCAAAATAGTTATTTCATACTGACTCTTTTTTGCCGAAGCTGCTTTGATTTTCACTTTACAATTAGATAAATAAACCAAAAAAGAAGAAGGCTCATTTTCTATTGGCTCGTAACTATAGAATTCCGTTTCTAAAATTTTCCCTCCAAACCATTTTAAAGTTTGAATTCGTAAACTATCTCCAAAAGTGAAGATTTGAATCTTCTCATCAGCGAATATATACTTATTTATAGAAAACCCTTCTGCAATCTTTTGATTGTAAGGAGATAAAATAAATTCTTTCTCAGTGCTATCGCAGCTAAGTAAATTGGCTGGCACCTCGCCAATCCAAACATTGTATTCAGGATCATCCAAAGCTGGAAGACCGTCAAATTCGACATCGATGTTATAAAAATATCCATAAGCAGGTTGGGGTATAATTCTAATTTTATACCCATTCATATAAACTATATAATATGGATCTCCGAATAGTGCTCGCTTATATTTGTAACATTCTGTTTTTATCAGTTGTTTTTTTTCTGCATCATAAGTCTGAATTCGTAAGCTATCGCTAAAAGTGAAAATTTGCATCGTAAATGGAAAATCTCCTGACATCCGGGATTCAATACAAATCGAATCGCAAGGGTCTAAGATTTTTAATTGTTGAAAGGTATTAGAGGCAATGTTACTCTCATTTATCGTTGTTAACCAAACATTGTGATCATCGTCATTTAGGCTAAAAGGCAGAAAATCACTTTGTCCATGAGTCTTAAAAAAATTGGTTAATAGGAATAGAAATAAAATAAATATCCTTTTCATAATCGGTTTGATTTTAATGTTGGATCTCTTCAAAGTAAGTTTCCAATTTAGTCATACTCTTAATTGTTACCGCTAACGTTCCGGCTAAGGCATCGTTTTAATGTGGCTTAGGTATTGTTATAAACTTTATCTCTTAATCAAATTTAGTGAATAATATTATTTTAATGTGAAATTAAGAACGAAGGAAATTGGAGAAATTGACAAGGAAATCTACAAGAAATTCAAAACAAAATATGAATCGGAAGAAAAGAAGTTGGAGTCAAATTTATTCAATTCTACAATTTCGAGTTCAAACCTTCAAATAGCAATAGATAAAGCACTAAAAATGTCTTCTACCCTCAGTGAATTATGGACTTCTGGAGATTTACCTCAAAAGAAGAAAATACAAAGTTTAGTGTTTCCATCCGGAATAGGTTACGACAAGTTAAAAGGCAAAGTTCAAACCAAAAGAGTAAATTCTATTTTCTCTTCAATCCCTTTATTATCAAAGGATTTAGCAAAAATAAAAAGCGGAGAACCAGTTGATTTTAACCAATTCTCCGCTAGAGTGACCCCGACAGGATTCAAACCTGTAACCGCCAGAGCCGAAATCTGGTGCGCTATTCAGTTGCGCCACGGGGCCATTTTTTGTTTTTTAGCGTGAGCTAAAAAACAGAACATCAAAATTAACATCGTTTTTTTAATCAGCAACTATATGTTAGATTTGTTTGGCGTTACGGTTAAATCAAATAATTTAGAGAACGGGCCGTTTAAAGACATAGAAATACAGACCATCATGCGATTGTTGACCATTATACTTTTTTACACTTCAACAGCTCTCTCTCAAATAGGGACAGGACAGTGGAGATTACACATCCCTGCTAATAAGGCAATTGATGTTGTGGCTAAGTCTGATCGTGTGTTTACCGCATACGAAAATGGACTGAGTGAATACGGGTACACCTCAAATGAATTAAGCAGTTGGAACGCTGTGGACGGTCTGTCGGATATAACGGTAACGTGCTTGGGAAACAGCCTTTCAAACAACGCTGTATTTGTGGGGTACGCGAATGGGAATTTAGATAAGATTAAAAACAATACGGTTACCAATATTCCCGCAATTAAGTTGGCTCAAGTTCAAGGGTCAAAGCGAATCAACAAAATGGTAGAGTTCAATGACCACATGTATGTGGCAACAGGTTTTGCAATTGTTAAAATTGACCCCATAAAAAATGAGGTTAGAGACACCTACTACCCAACCAATGGAAATCAATCAATTCTTGACCTTGCCTTTAGAAATGACACAATCTTTGCCTTAACAGAAGATAAACTATATACAGGGCTTATAGATAATGTTGCTTTGGCAGATCCAGCGCAATGGGATATTGACCCTAGAGTTTTACCGCTACCAACAGCAGATTATTATGCTGAAATAGAACGGGTAAACGAAGACATTTTTGTGTTAGCAAAAGGAGACGGATATGGAGCAGATACTGTTTTTACATTAACAGCATCGGCATTGGTTCATGAAATAGGAGAGTCCTTTGACCCTGAAATTTATGGGATCAATGAAATTCAGAATAAATTGGCGGTAAATTATTTTCCAGGAACTATTATTTATGATGACAACTTGGACTTGGATATGTATTTTGGATCTTATGCTTTTGGACCTGTCGTTAAAGCGAATGTTATTACATATGGAAACGAGCAGTTTTGGCTTGCAGATAACGATCATGGATTGGTAAAATCCATTGGAACCGGAATTAGTAGTAAAATAACATTTCCAGGCCCACCTAAAAATGAGTTCTTTAGCATGGACTGGGAAGACGGAAAACTACTTGTGAATGGAGGAGGGATACAGTCGTTGAATGCAACGTATAACCGATCTGGCGTCTATGTTTTTGAGCAGGAAGCATGGAGTTTAAAAGATGAGTACAACATGACACTTTGGAGCGGGAGTAACGTCTGGGATTTTATCACGGCCTCTATTAACCCAACCAACACCAATCAATTTGCAACAGGCACCTATTCGGAAATACCGCTTTCTATCGGAGATATAGATGGGCAAATAACAGACACTTACTTGCCTGGTAATTCGTTGCTAGAGGCCACGAGCTTAGGAAATGGTCTAACCTTACTTTCCGACATTGTCTACGATGAAAGTGGCAACCTTTGGATACTTAATGGTTATGCCAATGCGCCGTTAAAGGTCCTTACGAAAGACCAATTATGGTATGAGTTTGACTTAGGAACGAATGCAAAATCAAAATTTTCAGACAACATGGAAATTGATTACAACGGAAACAAGTGGCTTTCAATTCGAGGAGCAGGCTTATATGGGTACAATGACAATGGAACAATTTCGGACCCAAGTGACGATAAGGTTATTCTGCTCAATAGTGGAGAAAACACAGGTGCTCTACCATCAAACCAAGTCAATACCATTGCCGTTGACTTTGACAATGAAATATGGATAGGAACAGACAACGGTTTTGCTGTTTTGTATAATTCTGAAGGGGCCTTTGACACAGGAGGACAGAATGCGCAACGCATAAAACTTGAATACGAAGGGAATGTTGAATATGTACTGGGGGACACCGACATTAATGACATTGTTGTAGATGGGGCAAATCGAAAGTGGTTTGCGACCTCAAACAGTGGAATTATTTTATTGTCAGCCGATGGGTTGGAAATAATTGAACAACATACTACAGAAAATTCACCGTTAATTTCAGACAATGTATTAGACTTGGAAATTGATCACAACACGGGCGAAATGTTTATTATTACAGACCTTGGAATGATTTCATACCGAACAAATGCAACGTATGAAGACGCGGAATACAGCAATGTGACGGTTTTTCCAAACCCAGCCCGACCAGGATATTCAGGACCAATAACAATTCAAGGAATTCGATATAATTCAGATGTGAAAATTACAGACATTGCAGGAAACCTCGTTTATAAAACAAGCTCTAATGGTGGTACGGCAACTTGGAATCGGAAAACCTTAACAGGTGAGCCTGTAGCCACGGGCGTGTATTTAATTTGGACTGCAGCAAATGAGGGTAAAGGCAGAAACGTAGGAAAGGTGTTGGTTGTAAATTAAGTATAGCATGAAATTTACTGACCAAGGTGTTTTTCTGAATCGCATACCCTATTCAGACTCGAGTTTAATCACAACATTTTATACCCGAGAAAAAGGCTTGCAAAAGTTCTTTTTTCGAGGTGGGAAGAAAAAGGCACACAGCATTTTTCCATTGGCGGTGTCTGAATTGTCGTTTTATGGTAGGCCAGACTCTGAGTTGAAGAACTTAACCCATGCTGAACCTTCATTTCCACATTCGTTTCAGTTTAAGCCCATTAAATCTGCAATTGCATTTTTTATGGCAGAGACCATTTGTAAGTGTGTTCATGAAGGCGATACTGACGTTGAGCTATTTGATCTTATTGTTGGTTATGTCAAGGAGCTTGAATCTACGAAAGAATTAAGCCTATTTCCAGTTTCATTTTTAATAGGCCTTAGTGATGCTTTAGGCTTTAAGCCTTTGATTGAAGAAAAAGATATGGCGGTATTTAATCTAGACGCAGGTATATTTCAACGTGTAGGAAATAATGTAGAACGAACCAGAAGAGGGGCCGGAGCAGAAATAATTGCGGCGTTAGTGCTTGGTGGACGTTTGCCAGAAAACACAACTAAAAACGCAAGAGAAGAAGCGTTAGAGTTTATGTTAGACTACTTCATGATTCACGTTCCACAGTTTAAAAAACTAGAGGCATACGACATTGTTAAAGAAGTATTACACGCGTAAAACTAACGCCTTGGTTCTTTGATAAAAACCTCTGTGATATTTAAACTTTCCATAGAATTGGCCTTAAAGCCTCTCACACGGGCATTTACCATAACAATATGGTCATCGGTAAGTATTGGCATTAAGGCTGCTTGGTCTACAATCATCTGATCGCATTTAACCAATAAGTTTGTTCTTTGTTCAAGGTTCGACTCAGAAACAGCACGCTCAAATAAAACGTCGTATTCCTCACTGTGAAATTTGAAAAAGTTTACACTTCCAGAGTTTGTGATGTTGCCTCCGTAAAACAAGGATAAAAAGTTTTCAGGATCGGGATAATCTGCAATCCATCCTGACCGCCAAATTTTTGCTTTACCAGACACAATAGCAGCTTGACGTTCACTTATACTACAAAGCTTAATGTTAAGGGTAACATTTAAATTTGTTTTTAGCTGCTCAGAAATAACCTGACATAATTTATGGGCATTGGAGCCTTCAACAGCATTTACATAGAAATCTAAGGCTGGAAAGTTGTCACCATTTGCATATCCTGATTTGGCCATTAATGCTCGTGCTTGCGCAACATCGTACTTATGGCCTATTACTTTTTCGTTCGGATAGTTATACATTGATGGAACAAAACCATTCATGGCAACCCAGCCCTCTCCTTCTAGTTTTGTTTCAACAATTCCTTCACGATTTATAGCTAGGTTAAATGCTTTTCGCACATCTGCGTTGCTAAATTCAGCACTTTCACAAGCCATGGCAATGTAAGTCATGCTTAACGAAGGCTCATACCTAACCTTGTGGATTATATTTTTACCTTCTTGCGCTTCTATAAGGGTCCCAAGCGTATGCTCAATTTCTTCTACAGGAATTTCAAGAACTAAGTCAACAGAAGCCTCTCTAAAGGCTAAAAGTTCACTGCGTTTATCGTTCGTATAGGTCACGATTACTTTAGACATAAAAGGAAGTTGATTTCCAAACGCGTCTTTTTTCCAGTAATTATTGTTTCGTTTTAATGTGATTTTATCTTCTGTTATAGATTCAAGCGCAAACGGTCCAGAGCCAACAGCATGTTTGTAGAGCTCTTTGCCGTATTTCATGTAGGCTTCTTTTGGGAAAATACCTAAACTGGGATTGGTGATGATGTTTTCAAATCCAGAAAATGGAGAGTTTAACTGAACTTGTAGCGTGTACTTGTCAAGCACTGTAATTCCAGAAACACCTTTTGGATTGAAGGTTTTTCTAGTGGCTTTATTAAATGCTTTCGCGCCTTTAATTCGATTCACCAGCAAGTGATCTATGTTGTTTATTTCTAGACCCGAACAGGCTAAGTCTAAGGTGAATTTGGCATCGTATGCATTTAGCTCATGCGGCTCACCTTCAAAGCATTCGTCTTTGTGAAAAAAGACATTTTTACGAATTTTAAACGTATACACCGTTGCGTCGTCATTAACACGAAAACTTTCTGCAACAGCAGGAGCCACTTGCATTGTAGAAGTATTTAAGTGAAGTAAAGGGTCAAAAAGCTGAGATACAACTCGAGAAGAGTAATGATCTGATACCGATGTTGGGATAAGGGAATTAATCTTTTCAGATGACATGAACTTAAATTCACCACCGTATTTTTTACCTCCTACAGCCACAAAACTGTTTACATCTAGCTCTTTTTCGCCACAGGATACCATAAGGAATCCAGTCAGTACAACAGAAATTAATAGAATGTATTTCATAACTAAATCGCAATTAATTTGAACACCTATCAAAGGTAAGAAAATCAGAGAATAGTTTATTGTTGATTAATAACCGACCTTTATTCGTGTTCTTTTAAGGACGTCTTTTGCAACTACTTTTGCTTTGATTGCCCCAAGTTTTAAAACGTGTTCAACCTCTTCAGGGTGGGCCATTAAATGGTCATATTTTTTACGTTGTTCTTTGAAGGTTTCAAGAATTAATTCAAACAAGGCTTGTTTTGCGTGTCCATAGCCATAACCTCCGTTGATATAGTTTTCTCGCATTGTTTTGATTTGCTCTTTGCTTGCAAGAAGCTTGTATAGTGCAAAACAGTTGCAGGTATCTGGGTTTTTTGATTCTTCTAATTCTTTGGAATCGGTTTTAATCTTCATTATTTGTTTTCGCAGCTTCTTTTCTGGAAGAAAAATATTGATAAAGTTGTCGCGAGACTTACTCATCTTGTGCCCATCTGTGCCCGGAATTAACATGGTGTCTTCCTGAACCTTTTCTTGTGGAAGTACAAACGTTTCTCCCATTTTATTGTTGAAGCGGGCAGCGACATCGCGTGTCATTTCGAGGTGTTGAAGCTGATCTTTACCAACAGGCACAACCTCAGCATCATAAAGCAAGATATCGGCGGCCATCAGCATAGGATAGGTAAATAAACCCGTATTCACATCGCCTAATCGATCTGCTTTGTCTTTAAAACTATGGGCCAGCCCAAGGCGAGAGTAAGGATAAAAACAAGACAAGTACCAAGACAGCTCAGCCACTTCAGGAATATCACTTTGTCGGTAAAAAACAGTGTTTTCAGGATTGATTCCAAAGGAAAGCCATGTTGCTGCAGTTGACAGCGTGTTGGCTCTTAATAAGGCTCCATCTTTAATTTGGGTTAAAGAGTGTAAGTCTGCGATAAAAAGAAAAGAATCATTCGCTGGATTATTCGCCATCTCTATTGCTGGGACAATTGCGCCTAAAATGTTTCCTAGATGTGGAGTTCCTGTACTTTGAATTCCTGTTAGTATTCGTGCCATTGATTGTTTTGTTTCAAAACGAAATTAATCATTTTGATATGAATATTCGTTAACCATAACTGTGAACGTTGGAATTTCTTACTTTTGGTTTATGAGAATTGTCACAGCTCCATTTTCTTTACTTTGGAAATTGCACATTGCAATCGTCTTTTTGTTGACGACAATTCTATTTTACCCCTTAATTTTACCCTTTCTTTTTTCAGAGAAATCAAAGAAACATTCGTTTAAGTTTTTTGTTGCCTGGAGTTGGTGCGTTCGTATTTTTTGCTTCTATTTTGTGGTTAAAAAATTAGACAATCCCCTTCCAAAAGGCCCCTATATTATCATCGCCAATCACATGTCATATTTAGACATTTTCTTGATGCCCTCAATCTTCCCCAAGAATAGGTTCTTATTTCTAGGAAAGAGCGAAATTTTAAAATATCCGCTAATCAAAACGTATTTCAAACGATTAAACATACCTCTTTTTCGCAAAAATCCAATTAAATCAGCGAAAGCACTTATTCGATCAAAGCAAGAGATGAAAAAGGGGTGGTCGTTGATTATTTTTCCTGAGGGGTCTATACCGGATGTTGACCTTCCTAAAATGATTGAATTTAAAGAGGGCGCTTTTCAATTGGCAAAGAGTTGTCGCGCTCCAATTGTGCCTGTAACATTTACAAATAACCACAAGTTGTTGAGTGATCCATCTCATGTGTTTGGACCAGCAAGACCTGGAAATAGTTACGTCCATGTACACCCATTTATTACTGTTGATGAGGTGAAGTCATTAACCAAATCAGAGTTGAAGGATAAATGTTTCGACCTGATCAAGGGACCAATAGCAAAGCAGTATCCAGATTTGCAGGATTAGTATTACCTTTGTACCATCATGAAAATATCAGAAGAGACCGTAGACCATATTGCCCACCTAGCTCGCTTGGAGTTTGAAGGGGAAAGTAAAGATACTATCCGAGAAGACTTAAACCGTATAGTTGAGTTTATAGACAAGCTTAAGGAGGTGGAAACGGACAACGTGGAGCCATTAATCTACATGACAGACGAAGTAAATCGTTTGCGTGAAGATGATCCAAAGGTAACGCTGACTCAAGATGAGGTGCTTAAAAATGCACCTAAAAAGGACTCTGATTATTTCAGAATCCCTAAAGTGTTAGATAAGTAGACAGCCGACCTCTTTAATGTAGGGGCAAGGGTTAAAACTCCCAGTTATAATCTGCAAGATCTGTTAAGCACGCGCTTAACAAGTCTATACTTCCTTGAATATCATCTTTATTAGCCATTTCAATTACTTGATGTAAATGACGTGTCGGAATGGAGATTGCACCTGCAATTGACCCGCCCTCTGTCATCCGTTGAATACCTGCGGTATCTGTTCCGCCAGCGGTTAAAATTTCAGGTTGCCATTTAATGTTGTGCTTGTCTGCAGTTTGTTTCATGAACTTAACCATTCTGTAATCGCAAATAGTTGCGGCGTCCATGATTTTAATTGCTGTGCCTGCTCCTAGTTCAGTAATCATTTCGTGTTTTGCTGCACCGGGCAAATCAAATGCGATTGTTGTATCTAGCCCGAACCCAAAATCAGGATTAATGCGCATTGCAGAAACATTAGCACCACGAATCCCAACCTCTTCTTGAACCGTAAATACACCGTAAACGTCATAAGGGACTTGAACATCTTTAAGCCCTTTAAGTGTTTCAATTAAGATGAAAACAGCCAAGCGGTTATCCAATGATTTTCCGTTGACACAATTCCCCATTTCTATAAATTCCCGCTCTCGTGTAATTGAATCACCTACGGTTATATTCTTTTTTACTTCTTCAGCCGACAGACCGGTATCAATAAAATAGTCTTTAATTTTAGCCACCTTATTGCGCTCTTCAGCCGACATAACATGAATAGGTTTTGATGACATAACGCCAATTACATCTTCTTTTCCATGAATAATTACACGTTGAGCAGTTAATGTTTTAGGGTCGAATCCGCCCAGTGTGTGGAAACGAATAAATCCATTGTCGTCTATGTGGGTTACAATAAATCCAATTTCATCCATGTGAGCCCCAATCATTACGCGTTTATCACCTGTTCCTCGTTTAATCGCATACACATTTCCCATGTTGTCTACTTCAACCTCATCAACAAAGTCTTTCACCTCACGAATAACAAGTTCACGTACTTTTTGTTCAAACCCTGGTGCACCTGGAGTAGTGCATATTTTATTTAATAATTCTGTATTAATTGCCATGTTGTTTTTCTTTGATGACTAAAGGTAATAATCCTTTTATGATGTGTAACTTTACCCCATGAACAAAGTTGTCTTTTTTGTAATATTTATGGTTGTGGGCGCTTCCGTTACCTACTATTACATCCAACCAAAGGAAAAAAATTTAGGTGTGATTAATCCGGTAGATTTACAGCCAGAAATGGTCGATGAATCGTTGCTTCTAGAACGAAAAGGATATGGGCATACAATTGGGGAGTTTTCCTTTCAAAATCAAAATGGAGAAACAATTACCCAAGCAGATGTTGACGGAAAGGTTTATGTAGCAGAATATTTTTTTACAACGTGCGGCTCTATTTGCCCTATAATGAATCAGCAAATGCAGCGCGTTCAGAAAGTCTATCTAAGAGAGCCTGACGTGAAAATTTTAAGCTTTACGGTAAATCCTGAAACAGATACTGTTGAACAAATGAAGCGTTATGCGCTACAACATGAAGCAAATGATGACCAATGGCACTTTTTAACAGGAACGAGAGAAGACTTATACCATTTAGCACGGAAGTCATACTTTGTTTTAAAGCCTGCCGAAGCTAAAAATTTAGGCGATGCCGGGAGTGATTTTATTCATACAAACAATTTTGTACTGGTAGATAGACAGCGCAGAATTAGAGGCTATTACGACGGCACATCAACAGCTGGAGTCGATTCACTCATTTACGATATTGGCCGATTGCTTAAAGAAGAATAAGGGCTGTGTTTAAGCGTCAGACTCTAATTCTTTAAGAATATCGTTGACATCACCCTCTGTTGAAGTTAACTTTGATTTACAGATTTTAATCAGTTCAGCGGCACGCTTTACCTTAATGCTTAATTCATCTACGGTAATTTCACCGTCTTCTATGTCAGAGACAATTTGCTGTAATTCCTCAAATGCATCTGTGTATTTAATTTCCTTAGTCATTGTCTTTACGCGTTATTGTTGAGACCAATTTAAAGGTACTCGTTTTTGTTGTTATTTTATCTCCAAGCTCTACGGAATTATTTTCTCCAATGGTTTTTCCATTTATCGTAGTAATAGAATAGCCGCGTTTAAGCACATTAAGCGGGTCCATCAGCTTTATTGAATGCTCCAACTGACTTAATTCAATAGCTGTTTTATTTAGGGTTTGTTTGTACAGTATAGGAATGTTTCTTTTGACACGCTCTATTGTTTCTTGTTCTTGCCTAAGCCGGTATTTACTTGAGGTGATGGAATGTTCTTGAAGTCGAAGAACTTTGCTGCGGTTGTAAAACAAGTTTTCCCGAACCTCTGTTTTTAATTTTCGGCCGTGTTGAACAAGTATGTGGTTGGTGTTTGTAAGGTATTGTTTAGTCAAATGTTTAAAAGACTGTGAGCTTGTTCCAAATTGTGCACGCGCCTCTGTAAGCTTGTTCTTAGAATGCAGCTTGATGCTCTTGATCGCGTTTGTTACCGGAGTTGAAAAATTGTGAAATGCTTGAATTAAGAAATCTCCTAACTCGGTTGGTGTAATTGAATTTCGGAACGAAACCATTTCTGCAACAGTTAAGTTTGTTGCGTGTCCAATTCCTGTAAGTATTGGTAATGGGAAAGATGCAATTGCTTTACAAAGTTGATATTCATTGTAACAAGACAGCCCAACTTCGCCACCGCCTCCACGGACAATTACTACGATATCAAAATGTGATTTCACCCGTTTTATAGCGTCCAATTGTTTAATAATTGAGCCCGACGCGTTGTCTCCTTGTAAATAGGCAGGAAATAAGAATGTAAAGAATTGATACCCCCATGTGTTTGATTCTATGACATTCATAAAGTCCGAAAGTCCTTTACTTGATTCTGCTGAAATAACAGCAACACGTTTTGGAAGAAGTGGAAAATTCAGGTGTTGGTTGGCATTTATTAGCCCCTCTTTTGTTAATTTCTTGAGGGTTTCTTGACGTTCCCGCTGCAGCTCCCCCAGGGCATAGTTAGGGTCTATATCCACAATTTGCAGACTCATTCCATAAGTTTCATGAAAACTAACCTTAACTTGCATGAGTAGGGTGGTGTCTTCCTTTAGTGGTTCTTTTACAAGGTGGATAAACCGTTTGTTTATTCGCTCATAATTATGACTCCAAATGGTTCCGCTTATTTGGGCAACAATACGCCCATCTTCTTTTTGTAGAAGTTCAGGAAAACAGTGACCGCTAGCAAACCGGTTTAATTTATGCATTTCGACCTTTACCCAGTAAAGTTGCTGGTAGCGTTCTTCTATTGTTTTACGAATTGATGAGACAACTTGTTTAAGGGTAAATATTTTTTGATTTTCAGCCACGGTATAAAGTTAATGGAATTCGAAGACTGATTTTTACTGAAGTCCTGCACTGTAAACAAATATACGGTTTTTGACAAAGTCCGACACTTAAGCAGCTGTTTTCAATTGATTTCAGAGATACGATTACAATATCTGAAAATAATTTTCACCAAGAGATTAAGAAAACCTTCGATGGTAATTATGTTGTTATTGGCGGAGGCGGATTAGGGTTGAATCCGGCAGTAGGGAAATTGAAAAAATGTGTAAAGTTGAATCCAAGTTGATTCACCGTAAATGTATATATTCCGCCACCGTTAGAGATGAAAACTTTATAGGACCCATCTGCGTGTTTTTTTGATGCTGCCATAAACGAGCCTGAGCGTTTACCAGGGCTTAGACTCGGCATTACAAAATTGTTTTGTGAAATGGCATCAATACCAATGTAATTTAGTGGTTGTGCGGGATTTCCAGTAGTATATTGAAGGGGTACAAGTGCTCCAAACAATTCACAAGGTGAGTTAAGGTAAAGGTCATTTAGTAAAGACATGTCTAGCAAAAACAAATAGGGAATTTTTTCAGAAAAGCCATTATTTATTACAGTAGATACGATGTAGTAACGTGAGCAATTTGCAGGGTCAGGCACAATTAGAATTTCTGATGCCCCTTTTGCTATACTTTGTGGCGATTGGTTGTCAAAGTTTGGATAGCATTGTTGTTGTAGATGAAATAAACACAACAGCTGCAGACTTTACCGTAAATCCAGTATCGGGGGCAGCGCCATTAAATGTAACACTACTTAATACTTCTCAGAATGCAACTCATTTTGAATGGTTTACTTCAACGAACTCAGGAACGGTTTCAACGGGAGCAATACCCCCCAGTTTTTTTACTACTTCAAACGATTATATTATAGAGCTTGTTGCTTGGCAACTTGATCCAGCTTGTGCTGACACAACGTTCAAAACAGTGTTTGTGTACGATTCTCTTATGGTTCAAATTCCGAATGTGTTTACTCCAAATGGTGATGGAACAAACGACTTTTTTACTGTTTTAAGTAACTTACCGCTTCATTGCGAAGTTGTAATTTTGAACCGTTGGGGAAGTGTGGTTTTCGAAACAGAAAAAAACATTTCAGATGGCACAACAAACTTATGGAACGGGTCAACATACCAAAATACCGTTAATGCAGGGGTTTATTTTTATCAATTACGCTTTGACGCGTCAGAAGACACCCCTTTAGGAATGAACGTAGACTTACCCTTAGAAAGGTCTGGGTTTGTAGATGTTAGACCGTAGGTTGTGTTGAATTAGAACACAAAACTTCATTCATAGCTCAACGAGTAGAAGTGTTCATCAAACACACATCATTTTGATAAAATGATTTTTATAAATGTTGCTAACTTTGCATCCTTAAACCTCAAGAAATGCAAGATATAAGCACATACAATTTTAAAGGAAAAAGAGTTTTAATTCGAGTTGACTTCAATGTTCCAATGAATAAGGAAACATTAGAGGTTACTGATAACACGAGGATTAGAGCTGCAGCCCCGACCATTAAACATATTTTGGATAATGGAGGAAGCGTTGTTATTATGTCGCATTTAGGCCGACCAAAAGATGCGTCAGAATCAAGGTTTTCATTAGAGAACATTGTAGAAGATACATCAAAGGTATTGGGTGTAGATGTAAGGTTTGCGGGTGATTGTATCGGAACAGATGCACTTAAAATGAGTGCCGAATTGAACCCAGGCGAGGTTATGATGCTTGAAAATGTTCGTTACTACAAGCAAGAAACTACCGGAACAGAGAGCTTTGCAGAAATTTTAGCTAAACATGGCGATACATTTGTTAATGATGCCTTTGGAACAGCACACCGTGCACACGCAAGTACAACTGTAGTTGCAAAGTTTTTTCCAAACGATAAAATGTTTGGATTCTTGATTGAAGGTGAAATCAGAAGTGTTGATAAAGTATTAAACAGTACAGAAAAACCATTGACAGCAATTGTGGGTGGTGCAAAAGTGTCTTCTAAAATTACAATTATCGAACGTCTTTTAGACACCGTTGACAACCTGATTGTAGGAGGAGGAATGGCGTATACCTTTGTTAAAGCAAGCGGAGGAAAAGTAGGAAATTCGTTAGTAGAAGACGACTATTTAGACATGGCAAAGCGAATTATGACTGACGCTAAAGCGAAGGGTGTACACTTACATATTCCGACGGATACCATTATAGCGGATGCGTTTAGTAACGATGCAAACATAAAAGAAGTCGACATCACTGAAATTCCTGATGGTTGGATGGGCCTAGATGTTGGGTCTCAAACGGCAGCAGAATGTGCAGAAATAATTTCTAATTCTCGCCTAATTTTATGGAACGGTCCTATGGGTGTTTTTGAAATGGAAAATTTTCAAGCGGGCACCGTTGCAGTTGCAAATGCAATTGTTGCAGCGACAGCTAAAGGGGCTTTTTCTCTAATAGGAGGGGGCGATTCTGTTGCGGCAATTAATCAGTTTAACCTTGCAGATAAGGTAAGCTATGTTTCTACCGGCGGTGGAGCAATGTTAGAATATTTAGAAGGGAAAGAACTTCCAGGAATAAAAGCAATTAGAGGCTAGGTTTATTTTACAATGATTTTAAGTAAATTCGAGTTTTACCCCCCCAATTGATCTAAATGAAAAAGCTAAAATCACTCTATCACTTTCTTTCTAAGAAACGACAAACAATCCATTTAGATTATCCAGTCAAATTTAAGCCTCGTTTTGGGCATGGATCAAATAAGTCGAAAAGTGCGCTTTACCCAATTATTAACGAGAATAGAACAGAATATGCCTCTTTATTGAGCTTATTTAATGCATACGGAAGTATCTTTCAAAGTATAAAGCTGTCTAGCGATGAAACCGATGAAAATCAACCTGCTTGGAACAACGAATTCCTTCCGGGGTTAGATATAATTGCGCTGTATGCGTTAGTGGCAGAGTTTAAACCTAAAAAGTACATTGAGGTTGGGTCAGGAAACTCGACAAAGGTGGTTCGTAAAGCAATCGTTGATCATAAACTAACAACAAAAATAACGTCCATCGACCCTTTTCCTAGAGCAAACATTGATCATTTAGCAGACAATGTACTGCGTTTTCCCATTGAAAACATGGACGACCATTCGGCGTTTAAACAATTGGAGGCAGGAGACATTTTGTTTATAGACAACTCACACAGAGCGCTTCCAAACTCGGATGTTACGGTTTGTTTTCTTGAAATTTTACCAATCTTAAAACCAGGTGTCATTGTTCATGTTCACGACATTTACATTCCGTATGATTATCCACAGTTTATGTGTGATAGAGCCTATTCAGAGCAATATGTACTGGCGGCCTTTATCTTAGCGAACCCAACAAAGTATAAAACAATCATGCCAAATTACTTTGTTAGTGAAGACAAGGAGCTTCGTGAAATTCTTAGTCCAATTTGGGCGCTTAAAGAATTGGATTCAGTGGAAAGGCACGGAGGATCGTTCTGGTTTCAGATTCAAGAATAAGCTGAAAATTTATAATTGTACAACAGCGGTTAATTCATCGTACATCTCCTTCTATTAGTCTTAGAATAAAATTATCTTTGTTCTTTGCCTTCGGGGATTGTATTAAACCAAGAGAAATGGATAAAAATCAAGAGTTAAAAGATAGAAGAGAAGCGACCAAGTTAGGTGGTGGAGCAAAACGAATAGAACGTCAACATTCACAAGGGAAGCTGACTGCTCGTGAGCGCGTTACAGCATTGTTGGACGAAGGATCGTTTAATGAGGTTGGCCAATTTGTTGAGCACCGTTCTACGTCTTTTGGCTTAGAAAAAAATAAAATACCTGGAGATGGGGTTGTTACTGGTTTTGGAACAATTCACGGAAGGGTTATTTATGTTTTCTCTCAAGATTTTACAGTGCTTGGGGGGTCTTTATCTGAAACGCACGCAGCTAAAATTTGCCGAATCATGGACTTGGCTATGCAGAACGGAGCACCTCTAATTGGACTGAATGATTCTGGAGGCGCACGAATTCAAGAAGGTGTGGTTTCATTAGCGGGTTATGCAGATATTTTCTATCGAAATACAAGGGCATCGGGAGTTATTCCTCAAATAAGTGTAATTATGGGGCCTTGTGCTGGTGGAGCTGTTTATTCTCCTGCATTGACGGACTTTACAATCATGGTTGAAGACACTTCTTACATGTTTGTAACAGGACCAAATGTTGTTAAAACGGTAACGCACGAAGAGGTAACTTCTGAAGATTTAGGAGGGGCAAAAGCCCATGCTGAAAAATCAGGAGTGAATCACTTTACCGCAGAAAATGACATCGATGCCTTGCAACAGGTGCGCGACTTAATTACGTTCATGCCTCAAAATGCAAATGAATTGGCGCCGAGCCCATCTGTTTTTGCGTTTAATAAGTCAAAGCTAGAGACAATTAAAAATATACTTCCTGAAAACAATACACTTCCTTACGACATTCGTAAAGTGGTAGACGCTGTAATAGATGATGCAAGTTTTAGAGAAGTCCATGAAGATTTTGCTAAAAACATTGTAATTGGTTTTGCGCGTGTAGAAGGACGAACAGTAGGTGTTGTTGCTAATCAGCCTGCTTCAATGGCGGGAGTTTTAGATATAGATTCTTCTCGAAAAGGGGCACGTTTTGTTCGTTTTTGTGATGCGTTTAATATTCCGTTATTGGTTTTTGAAGATGTTCCGGGTTTCTTACCTGGTACCGATCAAGAGTGGAGGGGTATTATTACACATGGTGCAAAATTGCTATATGCATTTGCAGAGGCAACAGTTCCTAGAATTACAATTATTACGCGTAAGGCTTATGGTGGAGCATTTGATGTAATGAACTCTAAAAGTATTGGTGCAGATTTAAACTTTGCATGGCCAACTGCAGAAATAGCCGTAATGGGAGCAAAAGGAGCAGCAGAAATTATTTTTAAGCGTGAAATAGCGGCCGCAGAAGATCCTCAGGCAAAATTATTGGAAAAAGAAGCTGAATATGCAGAGATGTTTGCTAATCCATACAGAGCAGCAGAACGTGGCATCGTTGACGATGTTATTCTTCCAGAAGAAACGCGCGCTAAAGTCATAGCTGGGTTCAAAATGTTAGAAAATAAAGTTGAAGCTTTACCGAAAAAGAAACACGGAAACATTCCTTTGTAATAAAAGGCGTAACAATAAAAGACAACCAGCGAAGTATACTAACTTTGCGCTCGAACAATTTTAAATTATGTACAGATCACATACTTGCGGCGAATTACGCCTTTCACACATAGGTTCAAAAGTTACCCTTTCAGGATGGGTTCAAAAATCGAGAGATCTTGGTGGAATGACCTTCTTAGATTTGAGAGACCGATACGGAATTACGCAATTGGCGTTTAACCTTGAAGAGGCAGCAGGCATAACAGAGCAGGCGCGTCAGTTGGGTCGTGAGTTTGTTGTTCAAGTAGAGGGAGAAGTAATAGAACGTTCAAGTAAAAACAAGAACATTCCAACAGGGGAAATCGAAATAAAAGTAAGTTCTTTAAAGGTTTTAAACGTCTCTAAAACACCTCCTTTTACGATTGAAGATGAGACCGACGGAGGAGAAGAACTGCGTGCAAAATACCGCTACTTAGACTTACGTCGCAACCCTGTTCAAGATAAGTTAAGGTTAAGAAATAAAGTTTCTTTGGAAACAAGAAAGTTTTTAGATTCTCAAGACTTCTTAGATGTTGAAACTCCTGTTTTAATTAAATCGACTCCTGAAGGAGCCAGAGATTTTGTTGTTCCTAGTAGAATGAATGGAGGACAGTTTTACGCATTGCCTCAATCGCCACAGACCTTTAAACAACTGCTTATGGTTTCAGGGTTTGATCGATACTATCAAATCGTGAAGTGTTTTAGAGATGAAGATTTAAGAGCTGACCGCCAACCTGAGTTTACACAAATTGATTGTGAAATGGCCTTTGTTGAGCAAGAGGATATCTTGAACACATTCGAAGCAATGATTCAGCACCTGTTTAGAGAGGTTCGAAACGTGGAGTTAGATGCAAAGTTCCCAAGAATGACTTATGCAGAGGCTATGGAACGCTATGGCTCTGATAAGCCAGACATTCGTTTTGGGTTAGAGTTCGTAGACATGAACGCAGTTACTAAAAACAAAGGATTTGCAATTTTTGATGCTGCAGAACAAGTTTTAGCAATTAACGCTCAAGACTGTGCAGGATATACACGAAAACAATTAGACAAACTAACAGACTGGGTACGTAGGCCTCAAATTGGATGTAAAGGATTAGTGTACTTAAAGTGCAATGAAGACGGAACATACAAGTCTTCTGTAGATAAATTTTACACGCAAGAAGATTTAGCCGAGTGGGCCAAAGCTGCTGATGCTAAACCGGGAGATTTACTACTGGTTATTAGTGGAGATTTAGATAAAACACGCAAGCAAATGAACGAACTTCGTTTGCATATGGGAGATGAATTAGGCTTGAGAAATCCGAACGTATTTAAGCCATTGTGGGTTATTGATTTTCCATTATTGGAATGGGACGAAGAGTCTGAACGTTTTCACGCAATGCACCACCCGTTTACCTCTCCAAAACCAGAGGACATGCACTTAATTAATACCGACCCAGGAAAAGTACGTGCAAATGCGTACGATTTAGCGATGAATGGCGTTGAGTTAGGTGGTGGTTCTATTCGTATTCACGACCGTGAAATTCAATCGAGAATGTTTGATTTATTAGGGTTTACAAAAGAAGAGGCAGAAGCACAGTTTGGATTTTTGATGTCGGCATTTGAATATGGTGCCCCACCACACGGAGGGTTAGCATTTGGTTTAGACCGTTTGGTTGCCACTATGGGTGGTTCAGATTCTATTCGTGACTACATTGCTTTTCCTAAAAACAACAGTGGTCGTGACGTTATGATTGATGCTCCGTCGCCATTGAACGAGGAACAGATGAACGAGTTGGGGATTAAACTCCAGTAAGTTGAGCGAATACTTCGCGAACATTTTAAACCCGTTTTAAGCGGCTTTTGGCAGATAAAAATAGTTTATACACCTTATTTGGGTGCGGCCTTTTGTGCTTTTTGAATTAAAGGTATATTTGTCTGTACACTAGAACACATATTAATGAATTCGCACGCAAAAAAACTATCAATTTATAATTCTCTGAAAGGAGAGAAGGTCATTTTTAAACCATTGAAAGATGGATTTGTAGGCCTTTATGTTTGTGGCCCTACAGTCTATAGCAATGTTCACCTTGGTAATTGTAGAACATTTATTTCGTTTGACATGGTTTACCGTTACCTAACACATTTAGGTTATAAAGTGCGATACGTGAGAAACATTACTGATGTTGGACATTTAGTAGACGATGCGGATGAAGGCGAAGATAAAATCTCAAAAAAAGCACGGTTAGAGCAGTTGGAACCTATGGAAATAGTTCAACAATACTCCTTGGACTTTCATAAGGTCATGAATGAATTTAATGCGCTCCCACCAAATATTGAACCTACAGCAACAGGACACATTATAGAACAAATTGAAATGATTCAAGCAATTATTGCCAATGGCTTTGGGTATGAATCAAATGGATCTGTTTATTTTGATGTAGAAAAATACAATGAGAATCATCCTTATGGAGAGCTTTCAGGTAGAAAAATAGAAGACTTAATTTCGAATACACGAACTCTTGATGGGCAAAGTGAAAAACGCGCTCCACTTGATTTTGCTTTGTGGAAAAATGCTTCTTCTGAACACATTATGAAATGGCCATCTCCTTGGGGAGTAGGTTTTCCTGGATGGCACCTTGAATGTTCAGCAATGAGCACAAAGTATTTAGGCGACGAATTTGACATTCACGGAGGTGGAATGGATTTAAAGTTTCCGCACCACGAGTGTGAAATTGCACAAGGAACAGCTTCAAATGGAAAATCACCGGTTCAGTATTGGATGCATGGAAACATGCTTACATTAAATGGGCAAAAGATGAGTAAATCTACAGGGAACTCTATTCTACCTCATGAATTGTTTTCAGGTGAAAACACGTTTATGGAAAAACCATTCGACCCTATGGTTGTTCGTTTTTTCATGATGCAGGCACATTACAGATCAACATTAGATTTCACTTCGGCTGCAATTTCCGCAGCAGAAAAAGGATACCTTCGATTAACTGAGGCAATGAAAGCCCTTGAAACTTTGAACCTAAGTTCTGTGTCTTCCGTTAATGTCAACGAATTTGTTGAAAGCTTTTATAGCGCCATGAACGATGATTTTAATGCACCTATTTTAGTGGCAAACCTGTTTGAGGCAGTTAAGTTTATCAATTCAGTAAACGATGGGAAAGCGACAATTACAGCTGCTGACCAACAACTACTGCAAACAGAAATGACGGCATTTGTTGTTGATGTATTGGGGCTAGCTCAATCTGCTTCGGCAGGTGAAGATAAGTTATCTCCAGTTATGGATTTAGTATTGGACTTACGTCAAGAAGCACGAGCAAATAAAGATTGGACTACCTCTGATAAAATTAGAGATGGACTGGCAAATGCTGGAATAACGGTAAAAGATGCTAAGGACGGAACCACTTGGAATTAACACACTTGAATTATGATTTCGTCAAAACACGATAAAAAATTATTTTTAGTTGATGCATTTGCCCTGATTTTCAGGTCCTATTTTGCATTTGCTAAGAACCCTCGAATCAATTCGAAAGGGCAAAACACATCTGCTGCTTTTGGGTTTACAAATGCGCTTCTAGAAATCATTAGAAATGAAAAACCAACACACTTGGCTGTTGTTTTTGATCCTCCAGGAGGGTCTGTAAGCCGAAGAGAAGAATTTACCGAGTACAAAGCACATCGAGATGAAACTCCAGAAGGGATTACATCAATGATTCAACCAATCAAGGACATTGTTAAGGCCTTTAACGTTCCTATTCTTCAAGTTGATGGCTTTGAGGCCGACGATACGATAGGAACCTTGTCTGTTATTGCCGAAAAAGCAGGTTTTACAACGTACATGCTGACGCCAGATAAAGATTTTGCGCAGTTGGTGACAGACAATGTCTTTATGTACAGACCAGGTAGAGGAGGGAGTCCGGCAGAAGTTTGGGATACCGCCAAGGTTCTTGAGAAATTTGATGTAGAAAATGTAAAGCAGGTTATTGATATTCTTGGTTTACAAGGAGATGCTGCCGATAACATTCCGGGGATCCCGGGAATTGGTCCAAAAACAGCATCTAAATTATTGAAACAATACGGCTCTGTAGAAGGGATTATTGAGCATTCAGATGAGCTTAAAGGGAAACAAAAAGAGAACGTTGAAAATTTCGCGGAACAAGGCCTAATGTCAAAATCATTGGCAACTATTATCCTTGATGTTGATGTGGAGTTCAATGAAGAAGAATTAACTGTATGCGCACCAAATCCAGAAAAAGTACGGGATGTTTTTACGGAACTGGAATTTAAAAATTTAGCACGTAGGGTTTTAGGAGAAGAAATTGTTGTTTCATCAGCTCCAGTTATGGATGGAAATGGGCAGATGGACCTGTTTGGAAAACAAGCTGTTGCGGACGAAATAAAACCAACAGAGCCTGAGGCGTATAAGACCATTGCGACTAAAAAACACAGCTATCATTTGATTAGCTCTCCTGAAGACCGTAAGGAACTGCTAGCGTTGCTAATGAAGCAGAAGAAAGTGTGCTTTGATACAGAAACAGATCGACTAGATGCCTTACATGCAAACATTGTTGGGATTGCGTTTAGTTATAAAGCACACGAAGCCTTTTATGTAGCTACGCCTAACGATTTTGAAGAGGCAAAGAAAATTATTGAAGAGTTTCGTCCATTTTTTGAGTCTACCCAGATTGAAAAAATTGCACACAACATAAAATACGATATTAAGGTAATTAATCGTTATGGGGTTGCTGTTGAAGCGCCTACATTCGACACAATGATAGCGCATTACTTGATTAATGCTGATTCAAAACAAAGCATGGACTTTCTGTCTGAGTTTTATTTAAAATACAAGCCCGTTTCAATTGAAACATTGATTGGAAAAAAGGGGAAGAATCAAAAAACAATGGCAGACTTATCTCCAGAGGAGGTGTATGAATATGCCTGTGAAGATGCAGATATCACGTTTCAGCTGATGGAGCTATTTGAACCTGAAATCCAGAAAGAACATTTGAAAGAGTTGTTCTATAACATGGAAATGCCTTTGGTGGATGTGTTGAAATCAATGGAGCAAGAGGGAATTACGATTGATTCAGAAGGCTTGAAGAACTATTCGGAAGAATTAGGTCAAACATTAGAAAGCTTAGACGTTTCAATTAAAAAAGAAGCAGGGATTGATTTTAACATAGACTCTCCAAAACAATTGGGAGAGGTGTTGTTTGATCACATGCAAATCTCCTCCAAAGCGAAAAAAACAAAAACGGGACAATATGCAACGGGTGAGGATGTGCTTCAAAAACTAAAGCATACTCATGCTATTATTCCGATGATTTTGGACTATCGTCAGCTTAGAAAATTAAAGAATACTTATGTAGATCCATTGCCAAGTTTAATGGATGAGGTAGACGGAAGAATTCACACCAGTTATATGCAAACGGTTGCAGCAACAGGTCGTTTGAGCTCGAACAATCCAAATTTGCAAAACATTCCGATTCGTTCCGACAAAGGAAAAGAAATTCGTAAATCGTTTATTTCACGCGGAAAAGGGTTTCAATTAATGGCGGCAGATTACTCACAAATTGAGTTGCGTATCATTGCAGCGCTGAGTGAAGATTACAATATGATTGAAGCATTTAGAACAGGTGTTGACATTCATAAAGCAACTGCAGCCAAGGTGTTTAGTGTAGCCTTGGAAGATGTAACGCGTGATCAGCGTAGCTCAGCAAAGGCAGTTAATTTTGGAATTATCTATGGGCAGTCTGCATTTGGACTGGCTCAAAATTTAAATATTTCTCGTAAAGAAGCAAAACAAATTATTGATAGCTACTTTGAGCAGTATCCCACTATAAGGGGATACATGGATGCTGCTGTTGTAAAAGCGAGGGAAGATGGTTACGTAGAAACAATTATGAAGCGCAGGCGTTACCTAAAAGATATTAATTCGGCAAATGCTGTTGTTCGAGGTTTTGCTGAAAGGAATGCTGTAAACGCACCTATTCAGGGGTCAGCTGCGGATGTTATTAAGTTAGCCATGATTGGGGTACACGGCGCAATGAAAGAGGCAAATTTAAAATCGAAGATGCTACTTCAAGTGCATGATGAACTTGTCTTTGACGTGCATGAAACAGAGGTTGAACTTATGCAAGATTTGGTGAAGCGTGAAATGGAATCTGCTGTTGAACTCGCTGTTCCAATGGAAGTTGAAATGAAGGTTGCAGACAATTGGTTGGACGCCCATTAATTGAGCTATTAGAAGTCTCGAAAGCTTTCTCGGAATCGTCTCCTGAAAAGGGGGGTGGCAAAAATATGCTTGATTTACTTGTATTTAAGTCATAATTAACTTAGTTTAAAGAAGGTTTAATATGAACATAAGGATTTTAAACATAGATAGTATGAAAATAATTGTATTAATAGCCTGTTTAATAACGCTTAGTAGTTTTTCACAAACGTACCAATCAGTTTACTCTTATACTAAAAGTGGAGATTTTTTTGAACCAAAGGACAGCGCTGATATTCCCTTGTTAGATACGGAAAACAGAAATAACAAAACTAAAATTGTTCTCTCTGGAAAACTCAATACAATCTCTGACAATAGGTTTACTTATGTTCAGTTTTTGATTGAAAAAACAAATGCTTCGCCTCTTTTTAAGAGGTCAGATACCATGATTGTGTTAATCGACACTGAAGAAAAAATAATTTATGATTTATCGAATGGGGTGTATAGAAAATACGTATTTCCACTTGAAAAAGAGTTGTTTAAAGACGGTGTTCTTCAGTCAGTTTATTCTAACGACTCAATAGTTCAAATGACTTATATGCATAATCATCAAATGGTAAGTTATGAGGAGAACAAGAACATACCAAAAAATGTCAGAGGGTTGTTACTAACATCAAATCATAAATGGGGCGTTAGCGACTATCATTCATCGTATGAAAAAATGAGCTTGATTAGCTATAAAAAGTTATCTGAGTTTTCTTTTGAAGAAATAATAAGAAAAGCTAAAGAGTCTTGCAAGACACAATTACATTATAAAGAATTAATGTTTTTGTAGGCATTGCGGAACTTCTTCGGATAGATTTAAAATTGGAGTATCACGCCAGTGATGCTCCTACTCTTTTTCTGGTTCAGCCAGTTTCTCCCACGATGTTGCTGCAATAATCTCATCAAATAACGCTTCAAAAGCGAGCAGTTCAGTAGGGGATCCATAACGACGTTTAACCGTTTTACGCTTACCATTAATTACAATTGAGGTTGTCGTTGCAGGTAAATCTGAAATTCCCGGATTGTCATATAGGTCTTGCATTTCTATATAGTTAATTTCTTGTGCTTTTTTTGACAATAAATCGAGCCACTTTTTGGATATGTGCCCAACATATACACCCGATAACGCAACATTTTTAATTGCATAATAAGTTGCCTCTCCAGTTACGTCTATTCTTAGTTCATATACAGGGCAGGTTCCATAGCAGTAACTACGTTTGATTGTTGAGAATAAATGAGGGCTGTTTAATTCTGTTTGACCTGTAGGCTCGGAGCTCTCTGTTTGAGATATCGGCTGTTTTGTACTAACACAAGAGAATACTAATGCAAGAATTGTTATTAAAGCGAATATATTTTTAATCATGGGCTTCATTTAGTTAAGTAGGGTTTGTCTATGAATCACAAAAAGCTTGCCATTAAACGTTATTATGACTTAATTGAACTGGATGTTCCAACCTCGTTCAGACAGCACAGTGGTAAATGTATGAAGTTCTTTGGCGTCTGAAATGGACTGGTGAATTGCTTTAAACGTTAGCGTTGATTCTACCAAGGCTGGTTGTTTTGGGATAGGGAAGGTATATTTAAGGTCACTGTTGTAGGCTTCTGAAAATGTAATCCACTTACGAATCAAATTAATGGACTCGTTGTCTGTCAGTTTAAATTCAGAAGATGTTACCGAACAAAAGAAGTCGATGGTTTTAATGGCTCGCGTTAAGAGCACATTTAACCGTTTGCGTCCATTTGTATTATTCATAGGTCCAAAACGCATCATAAATTGATCGTTTTCATTCTTCCCATAGCCAAAACTAATAACCAGCGAATCACACTCATCGCCTTGTACATTTTCCAAGGCCTTGAAAAAGCCTTGATTTGACTTTAATTTATGTGTTAGTCCGTTTTGTTCTTCAATTGAAAGACAACTCCAAATTAGCGCAAGTTGTTCTTCAGAAAAAGCCACAACACCTATGCTTCCGGGGAGTTTGATTAGCACTCGAATTTTATTGGCAACTGCCTCTGCCTCAACCTTATTCTTTCGGTCGATAAAGCGGCCATGTTCTATGTAGTGATGGCGTATTGGGCTTAGCGCATCGTGTTGCGGATAAGCAGTTAATTCACTGTTGTAAAAATGCTGATTTGAAAATGAAATTAAATCGGGGTGGGCACTTCTATAGTGGTGTTTTAAACGAACAACAGGCCAATTGTAACTCGCTTGATGCAAGACATCCATCGCTTCTTGGTCACCTGCCTTAAAAAAGGACGACGGCCCCATTTGATGTTCGTCTCCAGCAATAACTACTTGGGTTGCTCGATGAATTGTCCCAAGTGCATTTTGAATTGGAATTTGACTTGCTTCGTCAAAAATCGCCACGTCAAAAACAGCTTCTTCTAAAGGGAAACAATTTGAAACTTGTGAAGGGTTACTCAACCAAATAGGTTTCAGTAAATCAATCCAAATCTTGGCTTCAGATTGTTGTAATTCACGCAAAGAAGGGTGGCTTTTTGTTTTTGCAAACTCTTTAACTAAAAGTGATTTTCCCTTGCGTAATGTTGCCTTTAACTCTTTTTGTTCTTTGGTTAATTTTCGGGCAGAAGTATTTAGTAAAACATGGTAGGAATTAAAGGTGTTAATGATCCCATTTTCTATTTCCAATGCAAATGATTTTTGTTCCTGGATATAGGCATGCTCAACGGCCTGTATTTTTTCTTTTAAGTCCCTATTTTGAAATGCAGAAAACGTTGGAAACTGTTCTTTAAATCGCACAAAATGACTTTGTAAAATGTGTCCTTCATATTCTGCGAATGTATTGCTTTCTTGAAAACCTTTTAGGGCTGTGTCGTTTAAGTTTAATAAAGTCGGTTTTATTGAAATAATTTCTCCAATTTTTCTACCCAATTCCTCTAGGTAGTCAACAACATTCAGATTATTTTTAAAGTTAAAATGCGACTTTAAGTCGTGGTATAAATTGTGAATTAGGGTGTGGTTTGAGGTGATTTTTGTTCGTTTATTTTCGGGTATTTTATTTAATTCTTCCCATTGATTTGGACTAAATTGATTTAAAGTCATGTGAATTAAATCAAGCTCAGTTTTGGGGTCATTGACACCTAATTCGCATAAATCAATTAAAATATGCGAATAGTTGTTCTTTGTCGTAATTTCTTGACGTCTTGTTTCCAATAGTTTTTCTGCAGAACTGAAAGGAGTGTTTGCAATTTCTGACCAACGTCTTTTAAGTTTTTGTCGTTTAAAAAATCCAGGAGAACTT
>Ga0209092_10000553_pt1 | contig 37067 bp, 29 predicted proteins | sample FraStrMetagenome_FD_187446 | JGI IMG/M metagenome (GOLD analysis project Ga0209092, IMG submission 187446) | Marine eukaryotic phytoplankton communities from Arctic Ocean - Fram Strait ARC3M Metagenome (SPAdes) (version 2) | ecosystem: Environmental > Aquatic > Marine > Oceanic | place: Fram...
TCTATGAATCGCTACATGCGTATTCATGTATAACTATTAAAATAGCTGCTATCTTTTTAATCTAACTATTAAAGTCGCAGCTACAGATTTAATTAGGCGATCGCGTCTAAACGTAGACTAATTTAGTCGGATCATTAACTGTATATTGCAATACAAATGCCTATCATTTCTTTTCCTTGCCATTTGACCGACCAACATCGAATACATTAACCCATCTACAGAAATTTCGAATTGGACATGCGACGGAAGCCGCGTTAGCTAAATCATTCCACATCCACAACCGGTACATGAAAATAATCAAGTGGAAAGCCCTCTTACGAGCATTCAAATCTTATTCCAAAACACGCCAATATGGAATTCCAAATGCGTCCGTCGCCAATGGTGCGTAATGGAACGCGCAAAATTATTTCATATATCTGATACCAACAAGTGTCCACTTTGCAATAACTCGGTAGAAAATTGGGAGCATGTATTTCAATGCAAATCGGATGTAGCAAAAATTGAAAGACTTCAGGGTATTATGACATTAAAGAAAACAATGTTAGCAATGAAAACATCCAACCTCTTATCCAATTGGATTATAGCGCTAGTGAGTCAAATAACTCAAGGATACAAGGTACAATTTAGCCATGATGAAGATAATAGCGAGATCAGGCAAGCATTCCAAGACATACAAAACCTGGGAGAATGGAATTTCTTGAAAGGCGTCCACCCAAACAGTCTTGAGTACGCTCAACAACAACATTACACAACCATCCCAGACTTACCCATATCCTACAGTGGCGAAAAGTGGCCAAAGCGTATGATAAGCGCTGTATACGAATTCAGCCACGGACTGTGGGTACACCGGTGTGATGTGATCCATACAAACCAAGTCGAAACAGTTGAAATACGGACAAAAATGAAAGCCCAGGAATTACTTACATTTTACCAGTGCTGGAAACCATGGATGCTGAGAAATGAGGATCGTCACCTCCTTAAACGCAGTATTTTTTGCATGAGCACCGATAGAAGCATTCGTAATTGAACCACGAGACTGGAGATGAGCATAGGATGCCAAGCGAATCGTGAAAAAATCGATGTAATTTTGTACGAAGGGATCGTGCGTAATTTGCGATTAAGTCCCATAAAATCATTGGAGTTTTCCTCTAGGACTAGAAACTGTGGGTCACACCGCCTCTACATTAACAAATGCTTATCTTTTATGGAATGTCTGATACTGAGACTACTATCTCACTAATGTGACACTTATATTAATAATGCTCTTTTCCAGTACCAGAATAGTTGAAGTAGGAAATTCTTTAAGTCACCAAGTACCTGTGTGTTGACTTCTTTCATATACTGATGATGCTCTACAAATAAACAATATCGCACTCTCAATGGTCAAATCCTCTTCCTTATCAATTGTTGAAGATAACGTTTCACCATTAAAGCATGTCCTACTGGAACTTCATCATGCATGGAATGGATTTTGTTAGATTTGTTATATCTCTTTGCCCACTTAACGCTTGCCATGATAGTCCCAATTTAATACTAGCTCTTGGGTATTACTATGTATTTCTTCATACATTCATTGTAAAGCTGTACTCTAACACCTGGAATTGGTCAATCTAGTACATACTAACCACAGAGACACATCTTTTGATTTGAACCCCGTACTGTGAAATCTACTTCAAACTTTTGATTTCCGCAGATGTAGGGAGCCCAATTCTAATCTTCGTCCAGATAGGACCATTACCAGTAGCACGGATATCTTTAAAGTATTTCGAGAGCTGGCTAATAATATTAGGGAAATTTGCATCTGCCAAAAGAGGATTCAGATTGTCCGTGATTGTCCAGGGGAGAAGACATACTCCTCCTGTAATATATTGCATTTCCTGAAAAAAAGAACGAGGTTTTCACGTATAGCCTCTGTCCCTGACGATCAATCCTTTACAAGCTCAAAGATAAAGGAGTACCTCCACGAATTATAGGGTTTCCTCCCTGTTAAGGTTATTTATTTTATGCACTAGTACTTGGCTTATTCGGATTTCTACCAACTTATAGTATTGCAACTTTCGACTAATCTACTTTTGTTAGATCGTGTTGTCTTTTCATTGCTTTCTTCAGAGTATCGTCTGTCCGCACAAACTGATTTAGCAGTCATTGATTCCCCCTTTTTTTGTTATGCTTATAGAGGATCTTTGCAAGAATGGATTGGTTTATATTGCTGTCTATCTTCCTATCCTTCATATCTGGAGTTGTATCTAGTATAGTGAGGTGGAGATCAATATTTTCTTGACCTTAGTTTTTCAAAATGACCTCCGATTATCTAGAACGTTTTAACTTGGTATCACTAACCAACGTTATGCCCTCTACAACAAGTTGTTTTATATCCATTTTTGAAGTTGATTCTGCTTCATGGCTGATAGCATATTGGAGGAGATATTTCCAATAATTTTTTGTAGCCAGTTTTTGATCAAAATTATGGATCTGTAAATCTACCTTTTTTTTGCATATTGCTAGAATGATGTTATCTTTTAGAAGAGTTTCATCTTAAATGATGTCGCGATTCTTTTTATCTGCCTTTTTACCTTTGGTCATGTGTCCCGTCGGTTGGTATTAACAAGGGTCTCCCAGATTCTAACATTTCTTTGAAAATGTTAGTAGTATGACGAAATAAATATGGATTATGCTGAACATGATTTTTGTTATCCATACACGAAAGGGTGGACTTCCAACCTTTTATCTCCATAATGATTATTTTTTCTTTATTTCCACATCCAATAAAGCCAGATATGAATTTGGATAATCTTGTCGACGAATGAGGGATGTCATGTAATGGAAAGTCTATTCGTTGGAAGATGTGGGCACATTAGCTGACTTAAAATTCGAGTTCAGCCATTCCCAAAGAAAGAAGATAGATGATAGTGCTAGAAACCATTTTTGCTGTATATATCTGGTAACAGATTTGAACATTGTAAAAGTTACCAAACGTTTTTGTTTTGATTTTTGAAAATATTTTTGTTCTTTATTTAGAGAATTAATTAGCTAAAATCATGTCTAATGTTTCATATGAATATAATTAATTTTTCAATTTTGTACAATAATCCAAAAGTTTGTCCAAAAGACAAAGTTTTTTCGAAAATATGTGCAGGCATGCAATTATTGATAACATATAAATTCATCTCATATTCTATTGATATAGAACAAACTACATAATACTGATGAAAGTTGGAATGCAAATTTTCACCTGCTAAAAATGGGAAGCTAAACAAATATGGTGAGAAGAAAGAAAAATATTGAGATATGGATGTGAGCTATCCAAGTGTGACAGATAGAGATAAGTGAAACCCATTTGATTTTGAACATGAATGTCCTAATGGAGCTTTCTGCCTGCTGCCAGTACTTACAAATGCTACAAATACAAATGCATTATGGGAAGCACTTTGTCATGAAGATGCTCGAAACCTAGCCTTCGATTATTGTGGTGATAGGTAGAAATAAAATGTGAAAGTGGTGTGAATCGAAGTGAAGGTTTATTTATTTTCCTCTTCCCAGCTAATGTGTATGTTTCTTGCTAAATTTCTTGATTTATGATTCAAAAACCGTTAACATAAATGCACTTCATTTGGAAGTAACCGTTATTTTATTTAATTGAAATATACAGCAGTCCCAGTTTGTTTTGTTGTAGGAATTATCATCTGGTCTCATCCATTAGCAGCCATTAGGTACTTTACTATCTTGCCTTCGTACATACGAACGTAGAAACATTAGAATTACATCATAGAAACTCGTATACGCATACCTTTACGTGTATATGAAAGTTTTGCATTTTATAATAGGATATCAGACATTTCCGATGGTCCAAAATCAATTTGTCTGATCCTTGCACTTCAAAGAAATCGAATAAGGATCTGCCCCGTTACCCAAAACTAATGAATTCAAAGCGCTGCTGAATGAAAAGAAAAGGAAAAAGTGATGTATTTTTGCCGTGTGAAGACCGAAGGTTATGACAAAATTTCAAGTGTATTTTGTCGAATGCATTTAGAATCAGACAAGCGAGTTTATGCTCTTACAATGATTTCCCTTGTCTTTTTGTTCATGTCATCGTATACACACCATGTGAATGAAATAAATTTGCTGTCGGTATCAAACTACAAAGACAGAGTATCGTCTACTTTACATGTCCAAGCTATATCAATATCTTCACGTTTACGACCCCACCATCATTTTCATCATTCCAGTTTATTTCCCAGCTCACCTGATTTCAAAGGCTCGTACAGTAGTGGTTTCTTCCATTCAATGATAAATCATCAAAATATGAAAACTACTGGGCGTGTAGGACTTTTATCCGAGACACCTTTTTCAACATCTACGACCCTTCATATGGTTTTGAAAACTCCTGAAAATATAATTGAACAAGCTTCTACCATAAAATTACTGGATGATTTAATTGACGAAAGTGTGAGAACTTCAGCAAGGAAACCAATTATGATGCAATTTGAGCCAGGTCCTTATTGGGTAAGCTAATACGAAACATTCACCTATAGTTAATAGTTATGACAGGTAATTATTCATCTTACACTTAATTTGTTCTTTTTTCTAATCTTAGATCTGGACCCGGTGGAAAGGAACTGTCTTCAGTGATTCATGGCAAACATGTTTGCGTAATATGTTTATTGCCAGCTTAGTTGCAATAATATTTGAAGCAAAGCCAGTCTTCAAAACAAAACTCGTGGGATTCAATATTCTATGGGGCCAGCTATTGTCCATCACGACTTTCACTCTAACCTTCTTTCTTAATGTATCCTACGGTCTATGGCGTAAATGTTACGAACTCTCCCGTCGATTACAAGGGCGATTGAATGATTTAAGTCTAACAATGGCAGCACATGCTGATAGAATGACACCTAGTAACCCAGATGAGTATGGAACATACACCCCTGGAGCACGACAAATACTTGAATTAATGGCCAGATATGTGAGAGTTTTCAATATATTGACCTATGCTAGTTTTACTCGTTCACACAGACCAATATTAACACCAACTGGAATGAGACGTTTAGTTGAAAGAGGTGTACTTACACCGACAGAGAGGCAAATTTTGGTTGATGGAGATGTACCAGCGACTCAACGTCATAACAACATTTTACTGTGGATTGTTCGAGTTTTTATAGAGAGTCGCGAAGCAGGTCATATCAAAGGTGGATCGGGGTTTGAACAGCAATTCATGGAAAAGGTCCATGTTATTCGAGCACAGTATGGGGCGATTGGAGACGAATTGCAGGGGCGAATGCCCTTAGCTTATGCGCACATTGTTCAAGTTCTGGTTGATGTTATTCTGCTAATGTATCCGTTTATGGCATTCACTAGCAGTAAAATGAGTCCTTGGCTGGGAATTTTTTCGACTGGATTACTCACTATATTCTATCAGGGACTTTTTGATTTGGCCAAACAGTTTTTAGACCCTTATGATAATGAAAACTATGGTCAAGGAGATGATCCTTTATGTGTTGATACGCTTGTAGCGGAAACTAATGCAGGTAGTGTACGTTGGTTAAGAGGTGTTGCAGAAGTACCTTTCAACAAAGACAAGTTGAAAGAGGGCGAAATGAAAGAATATTTACTACCATTGAGAGGTTATAGTGTTGAAAAATTGATGGAAATGGAAGAAGAGGAGAGGTTAGAGAGGGAGCGAAAGGAAGAAGAAGATAGGCAAAAACAAGAACTTTTAGAAAAACAAAGAATCGAGGAAGAAAAAGCTCTTTTGGCGGAAGCTCTAGAAGAAGAGGAACGATTGAAACATAAAAATTCGACTTTAATCAATGAGTTAGAGAAAAATCCTTTATTGAACACGTCTGCATCTGCGTCATCACTCTTCAATAGCTCAATTGTAAGCAATTCGACAATCGCCTTCACTTCACTCGACATGAAGCCCGATAATGACGTGATCTCACAATCGAACAAAACCAATGGAATTGAGATATTGAAAACTCAAATTAAGCCATCGATAAAAAAGAGCGATAACGCAGAACGCGAGTTTAAACCTGCTTTTAAGAAACCACAAAAAGAAGATAAAACTGCGTTTATCACTTCGAATCAAATCAATCCAGCTTCAACATTATTAAAAGAAGAGACAGAGAAAGTAAATAAAAAGTTAGAGATATCCCCAAAGAAAGAGGAAAAAAAGAAACCAATCCTTATTGAGGAATTTGATGAAGAAGAATTCTTTTTTGACCAAATTACAGCTGGATTGGAAGATTTTGATTGGTATGAGCAAATAGGTCCTGATGGGAATGAAATGCGCCTTAGTGAAATGCTAGCTGATGAAGCTTGGGAAGAAAGCTTATATGAAGATGAGAATATCGCTACAAACGAAACATTAAAGTATGAGCAAGCTACTGAGCAAGCAAAAGACATGATTCAGGCAGTGAAAGAAGAATTCCTAGAAACTGCAGCAATTCTTAATGCAGCACCAGGAGCTTCGTCTGAGCTGGAAACAAAAGGAAAATCATCAAGTGAAAGGAACTCTAATACAGATAAAAAAGATGTTTCTAAGGTTTCGGTACCTAAAGCAAGAAAAGATGTGAACGATAACAGCCAGAAAATGCAGTACGATCAAACGAAGCTGGATTCATTGTCTCAATTATGGGGAGCGGGGCCAAAAGACTTAGATGGGATAGTGGATAAAGACATGAATGAAACTGCACTGCCGCTCGACTCACTGAGGATGGAAAGCTTTTCGCAACTTTGGAGCGACTCTTCCATGCGTCCGGTCACACCCTCACGAGCTCCAGAATCTTCTACAGATGCAGGTGAAATTATGAGTGATAATATAAAGCAACTGTGGGGAGAGAGTCCAGCAGAAAACTCATTTATTGGTGAAGATGTAGATGATTCAGACTTAGTTTTTCCTGACATGTCATTTGATGGCTTGGAGTGGTTCAATGAAAAGGATGATGATGGAAATGAGGTACGGCTGAGTGAAATTTTGGCGGATGAAGAGTGGGAGGAGGAGACTGAAATAGAGCCACCAACAGTTGAGACATTTGAAGACTTTTCAAAGAAGGCAATCGAACAAATTGAGGCATACGAAGAAGAGCTTTCGGAAACAGAAGCTATTTTGAATTCTCCTCCGGGATTTCAGTCGCTAGGCGAAGAGTTTGAAGAAGACGAAGAAGATGAAAAAAGCGAAAAAGTTGTACAAGATAATGATGCTTATTCGCTTGAGTCACCTGGCGTAGCCATTGAAGACATTGCAGAGGAAGAATGTATTTCAGATGCTATACTGAATGCATCACCTGGATCTCAATCACTTGATGTTGAGCAATTGTGCAAAGAAGAACCTTGCGATGAACCCAGCATTACAGATACAAATGATGAAAATGGAGAAATAACAGATGAATCCTTGAATGTGTTTGAAATGGATATCAAACTGGAAAATGAAGGAAAATTAAGATCAAGGAAATCAGGAGTTGAAGAAGATTTGCCGTCTGGAGATGATGAATTTATAATTAGAGCTGACAACCAAATGCAAAAAAATCCCCAATCTGGATTAGATCCGACTGATAACGAAGATTCAGGAATAATACAGGACATTTTCAACATAACAGAATCGAAAGAGAAATCGGATGATGTATCAGACGATGATTCTTAATTTTTAGCCACTATTTTAGGCAATGGTACAGCTGAAATTAATTAAAACGTTCATGTTGAGTCGATTGATCATACTTGCTAAATTGATTAGCCATTGTACAGCCATACGAATCGAAGTGCAGACTATAGTCATATTACCTCTTTTCGAATGACTTGATATACTATATTGACAATCAGCAATACTTCTTCATCATCAAACACTGTATTACTACTATTTTGCTCAATTTTTCACAATGTTTTTAAGAAATTACTGAAGGTTTTCAAAAATGTAATAAAATTGATCCCATAAGCTTACTTCTGTTGTTGCAGCATGCAGATAAGTTCACCACAACAAATACGTTTACTTTTTTTGGCATCGAGAGTGACTTTTAAAGAATGCATGTTGTGTGATGATGCAAAAAAATCAATGAACGATCAAATATATCCTGAACCATACGTACGTATGTACATACGAAAGAGAGAGAGAGTTTCGCAAAAATTCGTCTCAGATCTACGCAGAAAAAAAGCAGTTGTTTTCTCAACAAAATATTAGATCGCAAGTGGTGCTTGAAGGTTGAGCCTTTCTGACAGAGGATAGTTTGTTCGAAAGAAAGCGATAGCTCGTACTACTTCAAGAGTCGAGAAAAATTTTCACAGCTTTTTGTGAAAAAATCATATAGGTCATTACCTCTGTGTTACAATGGATCGATCATCTACCACCCAGCGCAAGAAGAAAACATCAGCAGCATCTGTCATTTCCACAGAAGAGACACCAAAGCAACCTCCATTGCACCTTGTTGCGACTGTTAGAAAAAGGAGGTGTGGCACTTCCCCATTCGATAATTACTGGTTGAATTTAGGTAGGACCATGTATGATCTTACTTTACCTTGTGTGTGCTGTATTGAGTGATAACATTAATTTTACATTGTTTTCCGCACATCTCTGTCTATTCGTATTTTTATAGACTGTTGCGGTTTATTTTGTGCAGGATTTACATATTGCCTTCATCTTTATGGCTGCTATGTGGTGTGCATGGTTCTCGTCCCACCATGGTTCAGTACCGGTGAAAAGGCATTACGACAGGTATGGACATTCGATATCTTAAATTCCAATATTTTTATGGAATAATTCAATACTCATACTTCTTTCATTTACTACTCATCTAAATAGATGAATTATTTGGGATATATGCACTGTTCATTTTTTGCAACGATTGCCTTTCTTGCAGTATGCGCCCACTTTAAGGCTATGACGACCGATCCGGGTGCAGTCCCACCTGATGCAGAACCAGTTCCAGATCCGATGTCTGTATCACTCGATAATTTCAGTTTACAAAAACCTGTGTCCAATAGTATGCAATCTTCACCACTCGAAAGCAAAAAGGACAACCAACCTTCCCTCACTGCTTCTGGCGTGGCAGCAGCTGCAGTTGCTGGATTAGGCGTTGTAGCCAGCTCTTCTATGCCAACGAAGCCAACAGAAAGGACTGGGAAGAGACTTTGCAGACGATGTAAATCATTTAAACCCAAAAGAGCTCATCACTGCAGGTAAGCTGACTTTGCTGTGTTTTTCTTAGTTTGTTTAATTTACTTTTTTCATCATAGATTTAACTAATTTGTTTTTTCATGATATTTTAAAGTATTTGTCGCCGATGTGTAGTAAAAATGGACCATCATTGTCCGTGGGTCAACAACTGTGTTGGCATTGGGAATCACAAATTCTTTCTTCTTTTTGTACTTTATACCTCCTTATCATGTTTATATAGCATGTCTCTCTTGGTTTGGAGGTTTTCTACATGCACTTTTGGTCATTCCAAAGCGCATTGCTTGGACAATCCACAACAATTACTTCATCTGACCGGCTTAACAGTTGAATCAATGTAAGTTTTTGATGTGAAATATACGAATGAAACACCATTTTTGCAAGCAATTGACTAAATTTTTATTTATGTGAACATCTTATTCATAAAAGGCTATTTGGTCTTTTTACCTGCTGCATGATGGTGGATCAATGGGGCGTAGTAACAACAAACGTAACAAATATTGATCGACTCAAAGGTTTTGATGATTTTGTTGTTCCTTCTTCAAACCCGTTATTACCTGCGGCAATAAATGAAGTTTTTGGTGGGAAGTATAGCTTTGAATGGAAATGGCTATCTCCTTTTTCTGCAGTTTCGTTTCCAATCTCAATTCGAGACGAAGTTATGGGATTTTGTATACCTTGTACAGGGCTGAATTCTAGGGTTCAGAGAGTGACGTCGATGAAAGCGGTAGCAGAAATTGTATAATCATTAGCATAACTTTCGATACAATGACGTTAAATTCTCCGGTTGCTTCACGACTGCTTTGAATAAATGTTGCATAAAATCTTTGCATAAAAAATAATAGATAAGTATTATTCACTATATCATGAAAATTTCATTAGAAAGAGATCTTATTTGTGATGATTTATTGAAGATAATTTATATTTACTAAAGCTGAGATTTTCAATCCTCCATGCTGAGTGACGAATTTGGAGCTAAACGTGCCGTTCAAACCCATTCTTCTTGCTAAATTAACATCTTTTGCAATCATTGCGACTTTAGTCACACTTGAATTGTTTATTTGATGCCCAAACTTTTGATATAAGGGCAATAATTTATTCGATTTATTTGATTCATTCAGCATCGACATTGGAGTCGGTGAAAGACGTTTGCCGAAAGGAGGATTGGATACCACTACTACATCTGATAATTTGTCACAATTTTTATTCGCACTCGAGTCTTGCAACCATTGAGAAGAGCTGACAGCGCAAGTTTCAAACTGAATCATATGAGAAACTCCAGCTCTCTCAGCATTCGACTTTGCAATTTGAGTTGCCCCTCTATCTCTATCGCTCGCTGCAATAAGAAGTTTAGAATGAGCAATGGCAGCTGGTTCGGGTAAACTATCTTTGAGCATTTTAGTCCATAGAGATTCTCGACCCAAAGCAGTTTTACGAAGAGGAGTTGGTCTAAAGCGACCTGGTGGTAATGCTGTAGGTCGATTGGCCATAGATGCCGCTTCAATAACAATAGTCCCAGATCCACAAAACGGGTCCAACAGTGTCGTTTTTGAGGTTATATCAACTTCTCCTTCTTCTCTTTCGTTTTTCAGTTTCTTCCCATCATTTGGAGGCCAACCTATGGTTTTTAATAATGCAAAAGCTATGTCTTCACGCAAAGGAGCTACACCTGGTTCCAATCGATATCCACGTTGATGAAGGGGAGCCGATGATGTATCAAGAGAAATTTGTACTTGATCTTTTTGAATACGAACTAAAATTTTGATTTCATCGTCGGTATGTGGAGAAATATGATTGTGGGCGAGCTCTTCTGAATTTGGAGTCGGTTCTTGCACCACTCCCAAAGCATCTAGTATGCCTAGTTGCACTCGCTCAGAGATTGCTTTTGTATGATTTAGTTTACTTTTTGAAGATGTTACGCGAATTGAAAGTGGTGGAATATGGTACGTTCTTCTGGATTTAGATCCTTCCTTCTTCTCACATTTAAACATATAGCGCCAGCACTTCATTTGGGACACTTTTCGTCTTAATTCTGGTAATTTTCTTGCTTTAAAATGAAATAAACTTCCATCCAAATCTTCTTTATCACCACTATTGGTACTATTGACCCTTTTACTCTCAAAATGAGATTCCTCGGTCTTATTGCTATAATGACTAGTATTAGGTGCAGGGCACCTAATAAAAATATGAGATGCTGAACCTAGACGTAAATGACATTTATAAATTTGAGATAGACTCTTCACTTCGAACTCAAAGCCCCCATGATGACTATTAGCTTTATCATCTTTGCAATTCACCAATTCTTTTTTCTGCCGAATCCCAGGAATCGTAGGAATTTCAGGAGAAAAACCTAATTCTGTTAATTCAGAGAATAAAACGGGCTCTAGTCCAGGAAGACAAGAAGCAAAAATACGAAATTGTTTGGGCAAGGATAATGGCGGAGGTGGTAAAGATGGTGATGTATGTTCTCTGGAAATGTTTGTCTTTTCTTTGATGGACTGTTTCGATGTCGCATAATTTGATTTGGCTTTATAGTAGGAATTCCTGTGATCCTTGGATTTGAATTTCAATGGTCGAAAATTATTTTTCTTGCCTTCTTGTGAAGAGCTATCATTCCTGACTTTTTTCGTTAGAGCAATTTTGCTGTTGCTTGATTTTTGTTTTATTGTATGCGTGTACCTTTTCTCTTTATCAAGATAAGAGGTTGATTGAAATGCTCTGTAAGTCCGGGATACTTCAGGTAAAGTACTAGTGCGAAATTTGAGTTCACTTTCGATCTGTTTAGGTGTGTTCTGGAGTACACATGACGAAAAATTAATGATACTGGGATGCCGATGATGGATAAAAACGCTATGATACCTGGCCTTGCATAATCTACGGCTCACAATTCCCACATTCATATTATATTTTAGGAAGGAAATGTTTCATGCAGATGAGTCAAGTAAGAAGCTACTTTCTTGTGCATTTGCCTGTTTTTCGTTCACTTCAGTCTCACATTCTTGATGAAACGAGTGGCGGAGCTCATTTAATAAAATTAATAATAATATTAAAAAAATAAAAAAATAAAAAAATAGGAGATTTTTAGCAGGTTAAATTGCTACGAGATGTATGGCGTCACAGAGTCATAAATGTCATCATGAAAGACATTTCATTAAGATAATTTTGCCCATATAGACACAATGGATGGAATGACCAACAAAACGAGAATCAAAAACCAGTCACTGATCTCTTCAGACACGGTTTCTAGTCACAACCAATCCATAATTTTTTCTAATCAAGGGGTATCTGAGTGCGACCAAACATATTTTTCATCCAAGATGATGAGTCCCATGATGAAAAAACTTCTGACATGCTCAAGCATACTGGTAGCGATTAGCATTTATCTACTCACTATGAAAGCATTCGATCCAAATAATATTCAAAACGTGGATCATCGCAGGTTACAAACTCAAAATACTCAACCTATGAATATATTAGAAGGAAAGAGAATTTTGGTCGCAACAACATCATATGGAACTGGTCAGTTCCTATACCTTCAAGACATGTTGGGTTCATTTCGTGATGTATGCGAGAGTGGAGCATTTATTTCTGTTGTTATATATTCAGCGTTGCCTTTCTCTCCAGGAACAGTGAATTTATTCAATGCAAGGAACCAATGTCGTCACCCTCGTGGTCATTTAGAGATGAAGGTGATTGTACAAGGCGCTCAGCTCAAAGAGCATTTCGTTGATGCTCATAGAAAATATTTTTATGATCACTTAGATCAATTTGACTTATTCATGTATACTGAGGATGATCATAATGTTCGTCCTACGCATTTTATATCCTATCTCGATGAAACACAAAAGTTAAAGGATCTTGTAGGAGAAGAGGTATGATTTACAACAAATTTTATTTTCTTTGCGATAGAAATTTCATCAATTTTCATTTATATTTCTTCTGGGCTTTAGTATTTTGCAGATTATGGACTCGGTTTCCTTAGATACGAACGTGACGAAGAATCACGTCAACATGTTATATGGGAAGAAAAAGATCTCCAAATTAGACCATTGGATGATCCAAAGCTACAAGGGATTTATGGTACAGTAAGAATGCCACACCAGGGTATGTACATGGCCACTCCTGATCAGCTTGAACGTTGGAGAGCACGTTGCCAATTCGATGAAATTGATCCAGAAAATGAGGTAAGAACTCTGCATGTTTTTTAAAGTTATGCTTGCGATTTGTTTCTTTGGATTCAAAACTCATTTTTTTATAACTGACAAACTATAATAGGAACCAATATGGCGAGAAAAGTACGGCCCTTCTTTACAAAGAGAGTTTGTTTCGTCACTTCGATTGTTTTCAAGTGAACTTAGTGATAAAGGATGTCAAGTTCGGCAAATTTTTCCTTTGAGGTCTCTTGAAGATTTTATGGTGCATCATATGTCAGATAGATACCACAAAATACCATTTTGGAAGCCATATGTGATGAGTTCTCTACAGATACAAGAGTCACGATACAAGATAATGCGCCCTAGGGACAAACTGTTTACAGATGCGAATGGTAATTATAATGGAATAACAATGGAAAAAGATCACGCAAGTCTTAAGTGGGACGAAGCAGATTCTGATAGAATGAAGTATTTAATCGAAATCGATCGTTGGATGGGACAATATGAAGAATATATAGAACATAAAGGCGAATTGAGCCATGGTAACGATGCACAATAACAAAGTCAATCGTATATGCAAACTCTTTTATTTATTAATGTGTAATCTTTATAAGAAAGACTTACAATGATCGGTTACAAAAGAAATTTCATTGTGAATTCTTTGTATCACATAGATACACGGGAAGAAGACTAAAACATAGAAATACTTATCATCTTTTTCTACAAAATCTTAGTTACATAAAAGATAAGTTGACACCCTCCTGTTCAATTCTTCTATTTTTAATAATGTTGCAGAGAAAAAAGAAGTGATGCCGTGATGAATTTTTATCAAACTTCGTCAGCCGAATAGTTGGAGTATTTTTCTTTCCATACACGAAAAGGAGATTGAGATAACGAAAAAAGATGCCTACATTTAGGATCATTGGAGACTTATAGAGCTAGATAGACGAAGCAGCTGGTGAGAACCAAACAATTCTAATTTAAATCTTGCGCTATACATTTTACTAGGAACTTTCACAGGCTTATTTATCATCGCCGTTCCTAATAATATTACAATGCTGAAGAACTGGAGTGTATTTAGAGATGTGAAAAAGAACAATTTGTGATGAATTGAGGAAAGTAATCGGAAGAGCAGTTGGCATGAAACACCAAATAAGAATCGTCAACTCCTATACTGAGTCCTACGTCTAATTTCTACATATTCATGTCATGTATGAACATTCACGCACTGAAAAAGAGATTACGACATCTCACTATTTTCTTGTTGTTCCAATGAACGTAGGTAAGTCTCTACATACGCACGATAAACAAAAACTTGAGAAGAAAGAACAATATTTTTCTCACTTTCATCATTTCGAAATTTCTGAAGAAGAAAGTCAAGAATGCCGGTTCCTTCCTGCATCAAAATGTCAGCTAAATTATATAGTATATTCTTCCTTTGCTCGTTATCGCTGCCCAATTTATCGAATACCTTCATTCTCCCAACAAAGTATAGAATACCAAATTCATCGAAAAATGTGGGGCTGAAATATAAGGATGAAGACAACGATGGCAATTTCGAATCAAATGCTACCCAGAGAGACCGACTCACAATCCCTTTGATAGGACCTATCCCGAGATCATCACCTTTAATTGTTGGTGCGGAGATGAGATTGAACCAACCTACTCCATTACAATGGCGTTCTCTGGAAGAAAGTGTAATTACACATATGGAACGCAATAAGAGTAATGACAGCACTAGTATTGATGGTGCCCCAATTGTTGCTATTATAGATGAAATTACAGGAAAGGAGTAAGTTTCGACACGCAATATATCAAATCGTTGTTTGATTTATATTCCAGATATAAATTGCAAAAAATACTGTATTTTTGTAAACCAATATATATTCTAACATTTAAATTTAATCAATACTTCATGAAGACAAGAAGGAACCGGAAAAATGACAGGAAGATATGCAACATTAGCTGCAGTCATTGGGATAACGGCTCAAAATATTGTAGATAATTATGATCCAGATGAATCTTTTACGAAATCGGTGTTTGACATAAAAGATGCTGAAACATTCCTTGGAGGTTCTGTACGTTTTGTTGGGATTGGACGGGCTGTTTTAGGAAAGGTCTACTATCAAGTACCATCCAAAATTGAAGATGATCTTGATGAAGAAGATCATGAAGATGATTATGACGAAATGACCATGCCTATAATTATGGCTGAATTCAAAGTACTTCACGATACTGGAGTTCGAGCAGATGAAGAATGGAATGTAGGAAAACGTAGTAGACAAGTATCACCAGTGGCAGCTATAAACAATCTCAATAGTGCAGCAAATAGAGCGGAATGGGTTCACAGTGAAAGAAGAAAGCTGATTTCTGGAATGACTGCAGGGAAAGCAAGGTTAACTAATTTCAATTTAAGACAGACTGAGGATTTAGAAGATTATGATGGTTTGGGTATGCTTGCTGGATTCGATGACATAGAGTGTGACACAGAAGCATGTGAAGATACGAGTATGACCACATCTGATATTTTTTCTGCCTTAGAGGATGATATAGTGCGAAATAGTGCTCAAATTGTACCTGAGAGTGAATCTACAGCATCTGAAATTCTTTCAAAAAAAATCAATTATGGGCTATCATATGCTTCTGGTTTCTCAACACTTGCTGATTTAACAAGAGAAGCACTAGAAGTGTTAGACCCGTATTATAGTCCACCATTCAAAGAACGTGAGGAGTATTGGTATGAAATTTATGGATTTGTTGCGTGGAGAGCATTGGAGGGATTCGTGGAGCCAGAAGATGTGGCTTGGGCGTTGAAATGCAAATCAAGCACAGAAAGATTAGAGCGAGCTGTCTTGCTATTAATGGAACATCGTACTCTATTACAGAAACTTGCCTCAGAAGTGAGCCAAGAGCTTAAAGAATGTGGCGAGGAATGCACAGATTTGTGGTAAAATTCCCATAACATAACTTTTGCAAGTTTTGATTCATAAACCTTTTTATTTCATGAAATCTTGAATGTTTTAAGTACAATTTGACTATCTTGGAATGCAATTGACTCAATTAAGGAAGATATCATACATGAGCAGAATATTTCTCAAAGATTTTGCATAAATGCGACTCCTCAGGTTTTCTGTTGTCCAGATAATATTTTGTGTGATATGATTCAATTAAGTTTACACACCTACTGCTTATGAAAAGACAATTTCATTGATTCAAAAATCTTTTCCCTTTTTCCTACTGCTACCATACTCTAGGATTCAACATCATTAGCTGCAATATTTATAGCCTCGCTAGAGTGGTTCCTTAATTCTTATGTCCAGTCGCGGACTACACAGTCCATTGATGGACTAGTTTCGAACTGCTTTTTCTCAACCGCCAGTCCATATTTTACACTGAAATTAAAGATTCAGGTGCATCCTATCATGGTCTATCCAGAGATAGCGTGAGGATTAGTTTAAACGTCTACATCAAGATTTTTGGAATATTTTGCTCGAACCATTTTCGAAGTCTTGTCCATAGTCAGTCCAGTAGCTGTTCAGTCGGAGTGGAAAGAAAACGCCTCGACGCAAAAAAATGTCGCAGCAGGCATGCAAGACAAATCATATAAGTACGTAGGATCTTCCAGCCTACGTAGGGTCTGTACTTGAGACTACTTACTCCAAAGTCCATACAAGGAATACATTCGGCTGGATGGACAATTGAGAAGTTCTCATCAGAGAAGATTCATTTTTATTGCAAGAGCTTCGAATTCTTATGGTGTTAGTTAGTTAACAAGTTAGTTAGTAAGTTGATGGAGCTGCTTAATTTCGAAAATATCTCAGCATCGTATAACACGTAGCTAAGGTTAGAAACCCAGTACTTAAATAATTTATTTAGATCACATTGTCGTCACCTTATTTTTTAATAAGGACGGAAGCACAAGTTTCATCATCCTTGGTGCTCTAAATAAATTCATCTATACGTATGTCTATTTTTCTTTCTTCCATCATTACGGCATTCTATATATCTGTTGCACGTGAAAAGTAGATGATTCTCTTGAGTTAGCGTGCCCAATTCTACCGAGTTACGTAAGGTCGAAATTATAAGTGAACCGGGCTTTCTATTTCAAACACAGCAGAGAGATACGAAGCACTATACAACTGAGAACAATACAGCAATAATATTATCCCATTCTAGTGCCTCTTTGAATCAATACTGTAATTAATATGGGAACCTATTTGTCGAAACCAGTGTTAGATAAACACAGCGAGAGTGATGTTGTTTTAGATTGTCCCACTACTCCATTGGCTTGGGCGTGTGTCTATATGCAAGGTTGGCGGAAAACAATGGAAGATGCACATGTGGCGAATACTCTAGTCATCGCTCCTCCATCTATTCAATTTAAGCCTCGACATGATGCGATGTCATCTACGGGTGCGCGAAATGAAGAAGAGAAAGTAGAGGAATGTGAAGTTACAGTTCATCAAGATGGGCTAGCTAAAGTTTTTGCTGTTTTTGATGGACATGGAGGTGCTGAAGTAGCAAAATTTTGTGATCGGTACTTAGTTGAAGTGTTAGTGAAGCAGCCTAAATGGCAAAGTGGTGATGTCTGTGGAGCTTTAGTGGATTCATTTCACGAATTGGATAGAATGATTGACAATCCAAGCCGAAAGTAAGTTTCATTTTCAGAACATAGATATCCTAGTATTTTTTTAAAAACTCCTGTTTTTTCTTTCACAATACCCTAACATGTCAACCTTGTTTGATCAATTCACGATAATGATAAAGAGACGAGCTTATTCAGCTCAAATTAGACCAGATGCATATAGGTGCCACTGGTGCGAATAACATTGATAGACCAAACTTATTGTCAACATCAAGGAGCTTGGCATCTGCTCCTCCGTTATCAACCAGTCTGTCTTCATTAGATTCAAATAAATCCTTGCCACAGCAACGTAGAGGTAAAAAGGACAAAGATCCAAATAACACCCAGCCACAAAATTCAACATCAACCACAACTACAGATTCCAATACTGATATTGTGAAAGAGACATCTTCAACAAATGAAGCAGAAGATGTGACAAACGATACAGAAAATGGGGAGGGAACAAGTGAGGACTCTTCAAAGGAAGGGACTGTATCTGACGTTAAAAAATTAGATGAAGATGACGAAGAAGTTGAGGAATCTGTAACCACAAAAGCAGCTCCTGATAATGCATCTAGTCAAAAAGCTATAATTCAAAAGCTTTTGGAAATCACTGAATCTGTTGATAAATATAAGTCCGAGAAACAGTTACTTGCAGCTACCATGGGTAAGGAAATTTTGCTCATTTTAATCTTTGTGTTCCTCTGAAGTTGCTTTGTTATGAATATTAAAGTATACTTTTTTTGGTTATGTGTTCCAGGTGCAAGTACTACCCCATCCTTAAACGCTGCAGATGATACAGATGAGAAACACGCGCCAAAAGGAAACGAAAATTCATCTATGACATTGACTGATCAACCAACACGTTTACTGAATGGAAGACAGGTATGCCAAGTGTGCCTACATCTGCATTGATTCATATTCGCTACCATTGATTCTAAAATTCATTTATCTCTTCAATTTACTACAGATTTGTAATCTACCAGATCATCCAATCCATGCAGGTTGCACTTCTATCGTTGTTGTAATGATCGAAAATACTTTATCTGTAGCTAATGCTGGTGACAGTAGAGCTGTCATTTGTCATCAGGGAGGCATAGCAGAAGGTCTAAGTATAGATCATAAACCTATGCAGGTAAGTGTTGAAATCGATGGCTTTGCGTAGTTTTTGAACAGAAGCAGACAGTTTCTCATAATGACCCCTTAACTTAACCTACTTTACTTTAGCCAAGAGAGATGTCCCGTATTACAAAAGCTGGAGGGTTTATCAATTCGTTTGGTCGTGTCAATGGCAACCTCAATCTTTCACGCTCGATTGGAGATTTAAAATACAAGCAAACAGCTGGCTTGCCACCTTCAGAGCAGATGATTACTGCAGAGCCTGACATAACTCAGTAAGTTACACAATTGTCTCATTATTGCTCTTACCTATGCATTCATTTCTAATCAATACAAAAATTTATATACTTGATGGAATAAGAATTAAATTGAGAGAAGGGGATGAATTTATCATTCTTGGATGTGACGGTATTTGGGATTGCCTAGCAAATGATGCAGCTGTTAAGTATGTTCGGGAGCGCATTGATACGAAATCACCAAAAGAAATTGGTATAGAAATGTTGGATGATATTGTGAGTCATGATCCAAAGTCTACACAGGGCATCGGGGGTGACAATATGACAGTCTTGATTATTGATCTTTTACCACAAACCAGACCTTACAATCTGAAAGAGACAGTTGAAGACAACGCAAAATAAAGTGCGGATTTAGGAGATTGAATTGGTTCGTTAAAATGAAACTTGGTAGGAATGATTTTATTTTTTTGAAAGAAACTTCTCGTTGCTATCATTTAAGTTAATTCTAATTCTTTACGCATTATACTTTCCATTTGTTTTCTGAAAATTTGTCTTGGGTGTAACACATCCAGAATGTGAATAATTATAAGGGTCGCTTTCAATTATTATTTTTATTATAAAGATTCAATTGGCGTGTATTTTTCTTTGCCCTCTGTCCATCTACGAATAAATTCTTTCAACAACACCCAACAGGTGTAAATGAGGTTCACGAGAGGCTTAACTAGGTCTGCAACCCACTTCTTTTTCAATTTTGTTATCATGTCTCGTTGCCATAAATAGAAATGCATGCAAGAGTAACAGAATCGAATGATCGTCGCTTGAAATAAAAATCGAATAAAGGTGTCCATCTGCTCTAGCGAATACTTGTAGGAAGATATAGCTGTGACAGCTGTCATTCGATATGTTCTAGAAACAATATTTAAGTAAGTTTGTTGATATCTTTGTCCTTCCCAGGCCAACGCTGGACCGTACGTTGGGCCAAAAAGCATATGATCCTGGATTGGATCACCTGCGTATATAATGTCACAAAAATTGAATGAGCCTTTTGATTTTATGTTTCATTTAAGTGGACAATCTAACAATGAAATAACAGTCAGTTTTTGGCAATAACATAACGTACCAGACCGTGGTGATAAAAACACAAATTCTGGATCCGATTGTTCTTGGGATCTCATCATGTTGCTTAAAAACCCTGACTTCAGTGCTTTCACAGCGGATGGTACAACGTGTAATAATGGATCATTCACTGCATAGTAATTTACAACACGATAGAAAGGAAATTCCGACCGCATGAGTGCTGCAGCACCTCCAAAAGATAACACTTCAATTTGAGCAAGTTCAGCGCTGGATAGTTGTTTGGCTGCCAAAGCTGTAATGAGGGCACCCTATGGATTGTATATTTTTTGGGATTTCATGAGTTCTTGATGATAAAGGGGGAAAAAATTAATCTTTCTGTTGAAATCTTACTTGTGAATGAGCAATATGAATGACTCTTCCTGATGGACCAACAACCTTCAAAGCATCCTTTAAATATTTCACCAACTCATCTACTTCTGTTGTAATACGGCCTAATTTTTGTGTTCCTGCTTGAGTTAAATCGTTGAAAAAACCAAAATGATCATCATCGTTTGTCATAGCGGTTGGATTGTAACAATAATCTAAATCTTGTGGACGTCCAAACAAATGATATAATTGTTCGGTTCCTTCCTCCATATGTTCCCTGCTATAGGCTATTCCATTAATCCATGTGAGTTTTGTTTTAATGGCAACTACTGGTTTTGTTGTGGCTATTGTAAAAAGAAGAGTACAGAGAAGGTGAATGTGTTTTTGCGTCATCATATTCATGATGTTGTCTATCGATTGTTTATCTTTCGCATGGCACAAATTCAAGAAAAACCTGCAAAAAAACCTTGATGTCAACAAACCCTATACCTTAAACCCTAATTCAAGTAGAAAGGAGAAGAATAAAGAGACAAAAAATGGGTAATTTAGTATGTACGTACGAATAGTTAGTATTAAATCTACTGTCATCCCTTGAAAGATTCGAGGATGATCCCTCTGCTTTGAAGCACAACAGTACGCGTAAGTGAAATCTACCAAAATATCTCGAAGTAAATTTAAATGAGAGGCCTCTAGAGAACTTGCTATATCTATGACGTATCTAATACAAATTTCTACTTACAAGATTCTCGTCCTCACGTAGGAAAACGGTCGAATTGGATCTCTCAAGAATTAGGAACTTGGAGTGAAAAGAAACTCTTGAGTAGCTTGAGCAAGTGAGTGATTCTTTCAAAAGGCGTACTACTACCTCCAACAATCTGAGACAAATATCATATCCAAGCAATGAGTAGTGAAGAAGAGATCGTCACTGAAGTGACATCCTTAGGTAATTCTATCAAGGCCCTCAAATCTGAGAAAAAACCCAAAGATGAATGGTTTCCTCTTGTGGAAAAAATGAACGCCCTTAAGGTAAGACACACACAATTATGAATGTGACAGATTGTGAATGAATTTGGAATGTGGATGTACCACTTCATCCTTTCATGCTTGATACCCTTCGTATCTCCATGAAGATATTTGACAATTTTATTTTTTAATTCAATATTCATCCATCATCAACACACTTACAAAAAAAAACAAAAAAAGCTTTCCTACAAACAAGTGACTGGGAAAGAGTATCCAAAACCAGAGTCTTCCTCTAAAAAAGATAAGGGACCAGCTCAGCAACAAGCACCCTCCGCCAAAAATGCTGCCAAGAACGCCGCCAAGGCAGCTAAGAAAGCCGAGAAGGAAGCCAAAAAACTAGCCAATCGTTTGGAACGAGAACGTCGTGAACGTGAAAAGGCGGAACGTTTGGCGGGTGTAGGACAGGAGAATTTTGGTGATGCTCCCATGGTACAAAGTAAAACTAAATCAAATAAAACGTGGGTCGAAATTCAAACGTTGGATAAGTCTATGGATGGGAAAGAAGTTTTGATCCGTGGTTATTTACAATTGACACGACAAGTTGGAAAAGGAGCCTTTGCTTTGGTCCGATCCACGTTATATTCTGTGCAGGCGGTTTGTTTTGAAAGCGAAGAGAAGAAAATTAGTAAAGAAATGATTAAATATATCGCTGGTTTGCCAGTGGAGAGTGTGGTAGATGTGAAGGGAGTTATTACTATTCCAGATACTCCTATTGATAGTGCTACACAAAAGGAAGTGGAGCTCCAAATTACTCATTTTCACTGTGTGAACAAAACATCAGCAGCAATGCCATTCCAGATGGAAGATGCCTGTCGTCCTGATTTGGAAAAAGAAACGGATGTTGGAGCTTACACTGGTAAAGAAGACCAAAGCAAACCCGCTGCAGATGGACTCGTCAGAGTTGGTCAAGAAGCCCGTCTTAATTATCGTTGGGTGGATCTTCGTACACCAGCCAATCAGGCGATTTTCCGCATTGAATCCATGATTGGATGTCTTTTCCGTGAATGTCTAATGTCAAAGGGATTTGTAGAAATTCATACCCCAAAGATTATTGGAGGATCATCTGAGGGTGGATCTGATGTATTTACACTGGATTACTTTGGTGAACCAGCTTGTCTTGCCATGTCACCACAACTTCATAAACAAATGACATCTGCTTGCTCTGGATTTGAACGTGTTTTTGAGACTGGTCCAGTCTTCCGTGCTGAAAATTCACAAACTAGGAGGCACTTGTGTGAATTCACTGGCTTTGATCTGGAAATGGTTATTAAAGAGCATTATGACGAAGTTTTGGATGTTTTTAGTGATTTATTTGTGTACATCTTTGACGGTATCAATGAGAGGTGTAAACCTGAATTGGAGCGTATTAGAGAACAACATCCTTTTGAGGACTTGAAGTACAAAAGTCCAACCTTGACGATTACTTATGCCGAAGGTTGCCAAATGTTGAGGGATGCTGGTATTGAACAAGTGAGTAAAATGTTTGCTCATTACAAGAGTTGCGTCAATACGTCATTCTTACTTCTTTTTTATTGTTTCTTGTGTTTATGTGTAGAGCGACTTGGAAGACATAGGTACTACAAAAGAAAAGCAACTTGGAGATCTTGTGAGAGAGAAATATGGAGTAGACTTCTATTTCATGGACAAATACCCTTTAAGTGTGAGGCCTTTTTATACTATGCCTGATCCAAACGTAAGTATTTCATTCTCAATATTGCTTGACATTTTCATATGAATTTTCATATGAACATGCTTTTGAGTACAACTGATATAAATAAACTACCGCTATTCTTATACTGACTTTTGTGAAACTTCTAATCCATAGAATCCGGAACTCTCCAACTCTTATGATTTCTTCATCCGAGGACAAGAAATTTTATCAGGAGCTCAAAGAATTCATGAACCCTCTCTAATTGAAGAACGTGCCAAACATTGGGGTATTGAGCTGAAAGAAATTGAATCTTATATCAACTCTTTCCGTAATGGTGCTATGCCTCATGGAGGTGGTGGAATTGGTTTGGAACGTGTTGTCATGCTTTTCTTGGGTTTGCCCAATATTCGTAAAACTGCATGGTTCCCCCGTGATCCAAATCGTGTAGCTCCATAGATTGCGTTTTATGTGGTAAAGGGTTATGTTCTTGCAGGAATAAGATTGTAGAAGAAAATCAACTTCAAATTTTAATGCATGGAAGATTGTTTTTGAATTTTTTCAGATTCTTGTGAAAGCGTTTGTTAAGCATCTAAATTACTACAAAAGTTGCGGAAAAAGTAATGAAAAAGGATTTCATGCTTTCTCTTAAACCATGCACTATATTATGTTTAAAGATTCGCCTTACCGCTTTCTATATAGCAAATTTAGTTTAATAAACTTCATCTGTATACAAGGACTGCCTCTGCGTATTTTGTACCATCTTGATTGCATCATTTACTTATTTTCAGCAGGATTGTTATATTTCAATTGTAAAACTTTTTGTCAAAGGCAATTGATTGCAATGAGACAATGGAATGTATTCTAATATTCAATAAATAAAAAAGAGACGTACTGCTGACAAATCTTAACTCCATATGGCAACTGTATGTAAGCTTAATAGATTAACCGAATTGTGTCAGTAACACCATTTCATTTCAGAATATATTCTGCTTCGACAAAAATGAACAACCAAGAAGAACAGAAATTGAACTCGCAACCCAACGACGTGTCTGTCCATTTCTTTGTGACAGGATTTGGTCCTTTCCAGGGAGTCGCGTCTAACCCTTCATCAAATCTTGTGAATGATTTGAACGATTATATAAGATCGAACCCTGACTTCAAACTTCAAGTGAGTGCCGAAATACTCGAAACTTCTGCAATTTACGTGAAGAAGAGAATGGATGAATTGTTCGAAAAGATTGATGATGATAGAAAGAATCTAGATGGGAAAATAAGACAACATTACGTTGTATTGCATCTAGGAGTCTCGTACATGGCTAAGAAAATATGTTTAGAACAATGCGCATACAATGAAGCAACATTCCGCATACCTGATGAAAGAGGGTATCAACCAATGCAACAATGTATTGTAGAAGACCCAAGTATTAAGTTTGGTGTATGCCTGGAAACACATTTGAATATCACGGACATCATTGGGGAAAATAAAGATACAGCTATTTTAAGCAAGGATCCAGGCAGATTTGTATGCAATTACACCTATTGCTATAGTTTGGATAAGGCAAATTCTATGATATCGAATCATGATAAAGAAACAAAGCCAAATGTGGACGTGCTTTTTGTTCATGTACCACATTTTCAGCAAATTTGTAAAGAAGATCAATTCAGATTTCTGTTAAAATTAATGGATTCCTTACACCAACAAATCCAGCAAAGGTATGAAAAAGAAGTGTAATTCTCAACTCCTAGCGTTTCATGTAGCTTCCATGAAGTCTTCACATTAAGAATGCGTGCTTGACAACAGGTTTTAACCGAATGGAGGTTTCTATTTTCAACTTAAAACAGAGGATCCAAGCAAAAAGGTTGCGACCCAGCTTCTTAATGCTATAAATTTATACGTTTTCAATACATAGTAAATATTCAACTGTGTTAAAATAGAAAGTGCTATCAAAATCACACAGCCATATTGACTTACCATCATCCGATAAATCTGCAACCTTAATATCTGTCCTGAACACAAGTGAGTCATCTTCTTCATCGTAGCCTTCACCAAGGCCATTCATTATCTCTTCGCTTTTATCTCCTATACTTTCCTCCTCTTCAGCACCTCCAGTTGACCAAGCTTCTTTCATCAATGAAAGATTTTTTGCCAAAGACCAAGCTGTTAAAAGCTCTTGTTTCATCAATATTTCCCAAACAGACTCAACTTTATCAGTTTCCACAATTTCAAAGTTGCCGTTTCTTATTTCTCCTTGTATTCCCCTGGCTGACCCCTTTTCTCCTTTTGTCCACACTGAAACGCCACTGACCACCATGAAGTCTTCTGGCGTTGCAAGACCTTGTCCAATGGCAGCGACAACCTGTTCTTGCGTACATTTCCATACTCCATTTTTGAGATCAACGTCGCCTATTGGTGACCCAATCTCTGCATTTCGTAGATTTGAATTACAATGCAACCATCTGTAATATTTGTGATGCACATTAGATAAAGATAGGATATTAAATTAGCTTCCTAAAGAATCTTTTGGAACTTACAATGATGGGTTTTGCCCCTTTACTGCATATTCTCCGCCAAATCGTAATGGTAGCGTTACTTTTTTCTTTTGCTTTGTTTTTTTATCCTCTATTTGCATTTCCAATCCCTTTGCAGCAGCGTGATTCAACATAACTCCTACAGTTACAGTATCATCATCAGAAATAATCAAAATCAGACTCTTATGATATTCTTGTTTCGATAGTAGGAAAGGCGATCTTTCTTTCGAAGAGGCACGTACTATTGTACCAACACGTGCGTCTTCTCCTCTTTTTGCTGCATTCACTCTTTGAACCAACCTATCCACTGGATCTACATCTATTAATTCAGTAGTTGAAAATATCCCTTCACCACTCATTCCCATTTCATCATCTAAATTGTCAGAGAGCAACTTTTCTCTCGCCCATTCCTTTAACATCAAATCATCGAAATCACCCTTTGTGTCCTCTACCATTTCTCCCCGTCCTATCATATTCATTAAAAGTTCCCATGTATCTAATCCTGCTTCCCTTGGCTCTGCATCTGCACTTTGTCTCGCTAATTCTTTTAATAAAGTTTGAGAATCAGTCGCGACCATGTACCAAGACTTTCGCTCAAGTTCCCCCATAAGTTGCTGTGGGCCCCAACCGGCATACCCACAGAACACCCAGAAATCAGATGGGGCCGCTAAGCCGTCTTTCACAAGTTTTTTGGCATCGTCAAAGGTAGTGTACTAAAGAATACAAATGTAGCAGGTATTATCAATACAGATTCATGGATGTTAGTTTCCTGCATTATTTTTTGGAGCTTTCCACCATTTGTGCAACCGAATTTAAAAAACTTACCTGCATATCTTTCATAACTTGTGTACTAACTTTTTCTATTTCTGGTCCCTGTAACGAATGCAAGCAGACAATTTCAGGCATAAAGGAATCCCACCCTTGAACATCCCCTCCGAACCAAACTCGCCATTTTCGTTTCTTGTCTTCTTCCATCTCATTCTCATCCACCAGGAGCATATCCGTAGGACGATTCAATATAATTCCTTTCGTAAATTGATTCTCATTATGATCTATGACTAGAATAACAGTCTTATGAAAGTACTGTTGACGTAGGCCAAATCCAAAATCCTGTTCGACTCCTCCCAGTATGACAGCACCGGTTTCAATCACTTTTCCTGAGTCATACGCCCATTGCGAAGGATCCAATGGAGACAATTTTAATCCTGATAAACTATCTGAGGTGGAGGAAGATTCGTCTGTTTGAGAAAAGGCAGCTCCAATCCCATCTAGATCCATGATTTCATCATCATTGATATCATTTGGTTCGTCCGTTGTTGGATTGGAGGTTGGTTGCATAACAAGTTTGGCACGGAAGGCACGCCAGTCTTGGTCGGACAAATCAATATCGGAATCATCATCATCTTCGTCATCATCGTCGTTGGAGTTGTACCACTCCTTCCCCAGAGAAAATGAGAGTCTTGAACGATGATAGGATCTCGTAAATGATCTTGCAGTGAAAGGTAGATTTGATTCAGTTACTTTGATATTGGCACCCGTTTGAAATGCTTGAGTAAACAATGAATTTCCTTGAAGAATCAAAGAAATACTGTACACGTATACTATTTTCATTGCTGTTTTGTCAAATGATAATGCATTTTCATTCTTCCGTTTCATGATATTCCCTTTTGTTTTCACCAGAACAGGATTGTTTTTGTATTATGAGGTTTGGAGCTATGGCTCATTCTTTGTTTGAGATACATGATGTCACTAATGTTCAATTGCCGATCCAACCTGATAATTTTACTTAGGACTGGAGTAAAATAAATTACGTGATGTTACATCGTATGGATTCTACCTTACATACATTTTACTATTCTCATAATTCTATTTGTTCCGTCTGTAGACTGAATAGGGAGATGTACAACACCTTTCGAAAAGTACGTACTTCTACAGTGCTATATGATGTGCATCCAAAGTTAAAAAGCTTCTCCCCTAACTATATTTTTAGAACTACAACTTTGATGTTCTCATCTCAGCAAATTTCAAATCGGAAGACTAACGTACCATGAACCGTTGGATCTTTTCTATTTAGAAAAAAACAATCATTGAGAACTCATATTTCGTTGCAATTAGACTTGAATTGTTATATTAAGTATAATATCCATCCTAAATATGCAGTCACATGCTCGTAAAATGCTCTAAGAAAATATGATCCAAATGACTAAGAATGTTAGTCCCCAGTCTAAGATGAATGTAGGCAACAGCTTAATTAATCGCTGAGACGACTTTTTCAATCGAAAGTAAGCTTACTTCAAAAAAACATTCTTGCCATCTCTCGTTTCAATAGCAGCTGTCAATCTGGGCAGCAGTGGAAAGTTTTCCAAGAAAAAGTTGTTTCTCCCCATATGAACATTTTCTTCTCCACAAATTAAATATATTTTCTTCACCACATGGAATCACAAACTAACTCGGTTGTACAAGATATTCCACACAGCGGCGACCGAAGCAGTTTTAATCATCCTTTACCGTTTCATGAAGAAAGCAGACGGATATTACCAATAATGCTGTCTTTATTATTTCTTATATCATTACTAGTCCCTAGATTCATAGGTGGAAACGCTGAGGAATATGCGAGTTTTTGTCAATTAACGAAAGTGGAACCAGTGGATATATGGAAGGCCAAATCAGGGGCCTTCTTGGTATTAAATGATTCGAATGTTACTTCGACACAAGTCGAAAGTGACATAGAATCATTCCGTGCTAGAGAGTGTCTTTGTTCCAAGCATGAACGACCTCAATATTGTTTGGTACAACAGGGTGACACTTGCGGTATACCCCGTGATAATACCGCTCCTATAGGCTGCTTTTTCCTTGATTCAAGGACTGTGTTTATCAGAAACGCATGGCCTGTTGTTTTGTTATGGTATGGAGGTAAGAATTATTCCGCTTTCATTCTTTTCGAAGGTATAAAACCTGGTCATTTTTTTCTCATGATTTGTCGTCCCTATCATTTCCGATGTAGCTCTTATACTATTCCTAGTCACCACGGAAAATGGGCGAAACGCCCGAAATTATTTAATGTCCCTCTGTTTTAGGTTTCGAAATATCAGACTTGCTGACCAAATTGTCTCCAGAGAAATACAATTACGGGATCAAATGAGACTCGCTGCCATGGCACAACAAAGACGTGTCATGGAGCTTGCTAGAGTTAGGAGGGAAGAAGAAAATCCAACACTTGTCTTGAAAACAAAGACTTATTGCAGTCCCAAAAAATCACCCTCCAAAGCTGAAATACGGAATGATGATGATCCATTGGAAGAAGAGGATTTTAAAACACCTGAAAAAAGAACATTATCGTCTTCGTTTGATAATATGGTGGAGGATACTACTAATGAAATTGATGCAATTTCTCCCTCGAAAAGTAATGAAAACAGTACATCGTTTGTGTACAATGAGAATGAAGAAGACGAAGAAGAAATTTGTTGTACTATATGCATGGTACCCATCGAAGATGGAGATAGAGTAGGGGCTTTATCATGTAATCATTTATTTCATTCTTCTTGTCTCAAACAATGGATCAAACGTCGTAATGTATGTCCTCTATGTCAACAACCCGATATAGCAAAACCTCAAAGAAATATGACTCTACATACTACCCAGGGACCACCATCATCATCATCATCATCACCACATCCAACGAACTTTAATCGAGCAGGTCAAGAAATTAATGATCTTCAAAGAGTCAGTGAGGTTGACATTGTGACTAATCCTTTAACCGATTGGGGCCAAAGAAGACAGCCGCTCATCATAAATACACGATCAAACTTGTTTTTTGGTGCACCTGTTGTACCACCAGCTCCTAGAGCGAGAGCAGAAAGGAGATTACAAAGATTGACATTAACTGATGATGGTGAAGTTCAAGTGACTCAACAATTTTCTCGTGTGAGAACAAGAAGAGATATACGTATATCGAGAGAAAGAGTTCGTGCATCGAGAGAAAGAGTGTTACGGTTCGTTTCAAACAATAGAACAAGACACTCAAATCATACGAGGGATAGAAGTTGGGGAAGTAATGAACAGGATGATCAAGATAGTAATGTTTAATTTGGATTAAATTTTGACCCAAAGATCTTCTACCGATCTATGTACATGTTAAAGTTTAGTTTTCCCATAGTTAGTACATAAATGGAATCGGTATCATTTTTCATGTCTTTTTGTCGTCTCTTTCTTTTATGTTTTCGTGAATATGAGGAGTGGGACAATAATTTTATTTGTATTTAAGATTAATTTCCGGAGAGTCTTTTGATGGATTGATTTTATTGTACCAAGAATCCTTTTTCCCGTTTCAAAATGTTTAGATCGTAAGATAAAGTAAAAATTATAAGCTTTGGGAATATTATCATCGGAATTCCACACAATCATTTAATCCCCCTGTGGAGCAACCATGTTGGAAAACCAACTAAATACTCAGTTAGGTCAATACAAAACCTACTACAAACGTAGAAGGTCCAAACTAGGCAAATAATAACCACTACTTAATATTATTATTATTATTTTTTTATTAGTATTATTATCCATAGCAAAGAACACTTCTGATCTGTATCACATCATGAAGGGATCGCTGACAGAAAACAACAATGTCATTTCAAAAAACGAATCAAAAACAATCAAGTCGAAAACAAATACAATAAAGCACAAGGCAAAGAAAAAGCATAGAAAGAAAAAAGCTTCAATCAAGATAAAAGAGACTTCTACAAAGGGTCAGCAGATCACTTCCGACGATCATTCAACAAACCAAACCAAAAGAAGTCGGCCTCAACAATTCCTAAAACCTCTGAATGGACTTACAATAGCTATATCCTCCTTAGATACGGGGAAACAACATGAAACAAAGGAGAATTCTTACAAATCGATAGTCGAGGAATGCAAGGTAGCTGGAGCATCGATCTCCGGGCAAGTTGGGAAAAAAGTATTTGCAGTGGTTTGCAATCGATCCGCTGTTTTGCAATGTACTCAACGAGTACGAAAGGCATTGAAAAAAAATGTCATGATTTTAGATATTGAATGGGTGCGACAATCCATATCACAAGGGGAACGATTGGATTGTCAACAGTTTTCGTTGGAGGATTTGGCCAAAGAAGTTCTGGAACAACGAGAAACCAAGAAACATAATCATGAAATGATAGAAGAAGATGTAGAATTTTTATCCATGCAGGATATAGGGTCAATTCCATCTCTTGGCTGGTCTGTACCAGTCTCCTATGGATGTAGCTGTGTTTGTCATGAAAATGGTGATGAGAATTGTAAATGGTGTACAAACCCAATGTGTGACATAAATGCTGCAAAGTTCGCAAAATGCTCAGTTGCAAGCTAGATTCCAAGAATGACTGCATGATGACAATCCTATATGACTCTAATATTCTACATTTATCTATACCTTTTGTGTGTTCCGGTGATGAATCATTATTGTTGAAATGTGATCTTTCTTTTTATATGTGGTATTCTGCCTTTTTATTGCATTCAATTCTCAGAAATTGGATTTCATTCATAAATTTCCATCCAACAAACGCAAAGCCATTCAAAAATATTGCCGTCCTTCAAAAATCCAAATAATATTTTCTATTCTTTTTCTTTGTTCAGCACTAACTTCCTACTATCATTCTATTGTGCATCGATAATTCGAAATTCTGTTCTTTACCGTAATATCTAATTCATGGTGACTCTCCTCACTGTTATAAGAATTTTAAAACTTTTGTAAGAGCCCAATTTCGTATTCCATTGATTTATTTGTACATCCTGTAAATTGGATAGACAATGGATTGAAAAGTGAAATGAGATGCTTTTTATCCCTTCAAAAATGTTCCTACAAGGTGTAAAATATAGACTATTTTTTTATAGAAGATAGAATAGAAGATACTAGCCCCTTCCCCCCCGTCCTCTACCTCTGCCTCTCCCACCACCTCTACTACTAAATCTTCCCCGCCTTCCCCCACCTCTGCCCATTTTCATAGGTTTTAAACCAGTCACATGCTCTGCTTCTAAGGCAGAAAGCTCACTTTCAGCTTTTAATTTTTCCATGGGTGTTTTTGCTCGATCGACCTTCGCTTTGGCAGCTTTTAATTTGTCACTCTTTTTATCGGCAGTTTGTTGTTTTTCATCTTCCAATGATTTTTCGACACATGCCCTACAACGACCTTTGCTGGTTCCTTTATTGTACTGATTTTTATTAAAGGATGAATAAGGTAACGATTTTTTACAGGAAGCACAAGATATAGGTGGAAATGTCGAAATTGAGTTTCCTGGAGCATTATTGGCACGATCAGTGGCTGCTTTTCGTTCGGCGGCTTCCATCGATGCAACACATTTTTTACATTTCAGAAGCCCTCCTTGACGCCTGTATTTTTCCAAAGCCTATTGTTTATGTTGATTTCGTCAAATAGAAAAATATGAGAGAAAGAGAAAGGAATTGATTTGTGGGCATCAAGATTCGTTTGTGGATGGCCTGTTGGCTTTTACCATCTATTACCTGACCTTCTTGGAGAACTCCGCAGCGACTAATCGTTTTCTTTTGCAATATCCACAATCAAATGTACCAGACCACTTATCTGTCACAACAGGGGTCGACATTTTAAAGAATAGTCAAGGTTCTTGCGCCCTCTTCAAAAAATGAATGCACTTCGAACGTTAAGGTATGACAGTTCGAGAATAGGGTCAAGGTTGATGATGCTTTGATTCTTTTCCTTGATTTTTTAATTGATGGCACCAAAAAGTTATCTCCACGTGGAAGTATTTCAAACGACTCTTGTACGAACCATAATTTGACCACAAAACATTGAAAAACAAAATAATCTCAGAAAAACAATCAAACACTAACTATTGATGGCAATATTTGAGTAGAAAATCACATCCATGAGCAAAACAATAACAAACCAAACAAATCGACCCGATGGAAGAACAGGAGGATCATCTCTACGACCCTTAGCATGTGAAATATCATGTTTGAATCGGCCTGACGGCTCTGCCAAATTTTCATCAGGATCTACACAAGTCCTATCAGCTATATATGGTCCAGCCGCTCCACGCCAATCATCGCGAGAAAATCCATCCCATGCCATTCTTACAATAGTATTTAAACAAAACCAACATGGAGAAAATAGTAGCGCAACTAGTAGTAGTCATACACAAAAAAACAATAATAAGGGGACTGGGGGAGTTCAAATGATGACTGATCGAGAAATGGAAAGGTTCATCGGGGAGGCATTGGCCGCTTGCATATGTTTAGAGGCTTATCCAAGATGTGCGATTGAAGTTGTAATTCAGGTTATGAAAGCGGATGGCTCTGTTGTTGGTACCGCGTTAAATACAGCCGTCGTAGCTTTACTTGATGCCGGTATTCAAATGAAGTCAATTCCAATTGCAACCACCTGCCTACTAGACTGGAGTGCAGAAACAAAAAATTGCTTAAAATTAGATCCTGTGGCATCAGAAGAGCTTCATGAAGACTCTTCTGTCGTTGTATTAGTTACAGATAGTGTTCATGGTGAAAAGGGGATAATATCGTCAGTCACCACGGGCCCATCAAATCCAGATATGTTTCTTTCTTGTATCTCCGCGTCAGCAAAGGCGAGTAAAGCAGTAGTTGCATTTATGAGACTTGCGATTGAGCAGAAGTGCCATAGAGAATCACAAACTTTATGGAACATTTAAATTATTAAGTAATCTATTTCAACATTAAAAGTTCCCAACTGATCTTTTTTTCTTTGTACACAATTATGAACAAAATATTAATTTTGAAGTTGTTCAAATTAAATTCGTTTCGAGACTTGTCTCTCAAGTAATGATTGAAAGATCCAAGTATTTTTCTGGCCTTCATCTTTCGTAGGAATAATTAAGAAATAGCTGTTGTGTTTGGAAAGATATCGCACATCAAACCATTCACCTCATTTTTTATTTCTAAACTCACACGTCTATATGCATCCCTTTCTCCGTTTCTCATTTTTTCCGTAGGAGCATCTACATTCCACTCTTCAACAGATCTTGCCCTACTTTTCAAGTATTCTTTCATAGCATCGCCACATGAACACAAAATTATCAATTTGTCAACAAGTTTTACATCCTCCTCTTCTTCTGACATGAGATTTTCGGAAGATTGACTATCTTCATCTCCAAGTGAAGATTCAGATGTAGAACATAACGAATGTGGGCCGTTTCCACGGAGAGATGGTAGAACTTCCTGTATTGTTTTTGGTACATGTTTCGAAATGTCCACACCGTCTCTTTTCATGGCTTCGATTGCCTTCTCCTTCACGGATTTGCGTTCACTACTTGTAGCAAAATTTTCACCACAGCATGATTCTGATTTAGGAGAAGAAAATATAAATACTGATGATGAATCTAACGCCACAGAAAAAATGGAAGCATTCGATAGATCATTTAGTTGGACCCGTATGGATGCTCGATGCTCGTCCAAAGCAAGCTTTTCTTGGTGAATTAAATCTGTTTTTCTTTTCTCCAGCCAATCCTTTGCCCATCCTTCCGCCATTTGGGAACGGCAACTATTGCTTTTACATGCAAACACAATCTTCGCCATGTCAAAGAATGTGAAAAATGAATCTTTTGCATGTACAATCTGTAGTAATGTAATACTGCCTGTGTAAGCTGTTCGGAGAAATAATTTAAATTGGGTGACACAATCTCCTCAAAATTTGTGTTGGTACGGATTCTTCGTGCGTACTTTAGAACTTCGCAAAATCGGCACGAATTATCTCTCTGTCCTCATAACGACAAGACACGCGTGTATGAAGCAAGAATTATTTTGTTGTGTTTTGTAGAAAAGACATGATAAAAAAAGAGAAACATGCAAAATTAAGAAAAGCATTAAAAGAATTGTGATTTTCATTTAAATACTAACAAATATAATGTTATATTTCTGAAGTATACTCTGTGTCCACATCAGAATTTGTATCCAAAGCTGGTATTCTCTGGAAGCAATCCCTCCATAGCTCACGAGGATCTTGGCTTTGATTTCCTTTGCTTTGACCTGTACTTTGCGCATCTAGTAAATGAACTGCCAATTCTTTTTGTTGGTTATCTACATTTATTATTGATTCCTGGGTTGATTCGTCACAAGTTTCTTCTCTACGACAGAATTTGTCCTTTAATAAATGGAACGTTTCTTTCAAACCATATCTTTCATTTTCAATACCAAGAAGATCAAAGTTTGCATCACTAATTAAATCATTACCAATTAGAAATAATATGAATACGGAACCGTATCCCACCCAGGTATTCACAACTTTCTGAACAATGGAAAGAAATAATCTCATTAAAATCACAGTAAAGCGAAAGACACATATGTTTGAACAGGCTTTCAGTGGTCACTTACCCAATCTTCCCATATAATGATCCCAGTAAGAGCGTTCACAACAAGTACTGAGGACACCACTACAAAATGAGCATGGTAATTATTAAGGCAATCATTAGATACTATCGCATTGTAAAGAGAATCGCTCAAATTGAATGAAACAGAGTTCTACTTACTTAGAGGAACATATGTCGATTGCTGAACTACTGTTGCTTGCTTATACACTGTGTATATTAAAAAAACGCATGATAGGAGCCAAACACCGAAAGACATAAGTAACAAATTTCCAGTCACTGCCACGAAGGTTTTGGCAACAGTTATAGATACTTTTGGAAAAAATCAAGACGCAAAAGTTTGTGAAAGTTGATTGTTGATTAGAATATGAGAAAATTACTCAAAGCACCAAATAAAAGAAGAAAACTAGAAAACGAAATATCCCCACTCACCAACTTTTGTCGATACTTGAGCCGTCAATAGTAAAATTACAGCAAGCCTGTCATGTATTTTCTTCAGGTCTATTATCATCACCATCATCCCAGCTACAACCATTGTAAAGAGCAAAGTTCCATACCATGATAAAGAAAGTGGTTTCATAAATAGTCGTTCGATGTCTTGGTTATTTTGAACTGTAGGTCCCACAACTGGTAACAGAATAGCAGCTGTTGTCATGACTAAAGTTCCTAGAACCATTTTTCTGTTGAATTCTTCTATCCCCATCAAAGCACCAAATATTATCATGTTGAATAAGAGGATTGAGCATTGAATCGTTGGTAAAACTATACTGACAGGACCATATATCGAACCCAAGACATTGAACCCTGCATTGAGGCAACCAAGTAGCAAGTTTCCGAAAAGTAAAGAGTTTCTTACACATCTTGAAAAAGGCCGACCCTGCTTTTGCCGTATATCCGGAAGAGCTAGTAGTAATGTAGATAATACATTGGTCAAACCACCGAGACAACTAAACAAGATGGAGAGCCTAAGATCTTGATGGAACATAGTATGCAAACAAAAGATGAAAAAAGAATGATCTAATAGATACTTCTGCTGAGTTTTTTACATGTGGCTTGATTCACGTATTTGTATGTGGCCGATTATTGAAAACTATAGGCATGAATTATTTCATTGGCTAAATTAGTCGAAATAAAATAACGCATTCAAAGGTTACATAGAATAGATTTAAGGTTTCTTTGAAGCTTATCCAACGCTCTTATCCTTAATGACAAGCATCAGAGTGAGCTAAAAATATTTTTCAATTCAATTCAAAACGCAACTGTAATAGATCGTCTTACCTTGATTTAGAAAACATAAATATTTCCATATTTTTTAATTAGGCATAAATAAAATGTATTTACGAGATTGAGATAATCTAGTATACCTGCTGCTGAAGAGAAATGTTTCTGTTTGCAAATAGTCATCTGTTACATCACTCTTAGCATTTAGAAATGAAGAATCTTTTGTTCTGGAGGGTCTAGAAGTAGTTCTTCATGAAGAGGATAAATAGAGCTTACTTTTTTGGGATTAGAGGTGTTATTGAATTCTTTTTGAGATTGAGTAAATCGAATACTGAGAAATATTTTTCATGTGAAAAAAACTGCTAATTCTAAATGGAACAAAACAAAACAACTGTTGCTACATGATTCGTGAACAATGTCGATAGTCTGTCGATCCTACTCCCCCAGTAATCGCTGAAGCAAAGAAAAAGTGACGAAAATAAAAAATGCGAAAACAATATTTCGACATTTTGTCAAGAACAAAGATTAAGATATTCCTTTACTTCAA
>Ga0209092_10000554_pt1 | contig 37037 bp, 17 predicted proteins | sample FraStrMetagenome_FD_187446 | JGI IMG/M metagenome (GOLD analysis project Ga0209092, IMG submission 187446) | Marine eukaryotic phytoplankton communities from Arctic Ocean - Fram Strait ARC3M Metagenome (SPAdes) (version 2) | ecosystem: Environmental > Aquatic > Marine > Oceanic | place: Fram...
CTTTAAGTGGAGGCTTAGTGGTTTTAAATTTTGCTAACTTCTTACCAATGTACTTTTTGTCATTAGTAGTGTTGGTGATTAGGTACACAAATGCTTCACAGCCTTCGGGTAATTCATCTATTGGTTTGTTGTTATAATGCCATTGCATAGTACATAGTTATCCACTGCGAATACTATGTACTACCCTTTACCGGCTAGTCGACATATTCTGTGTCTGTGTTGTATGCAGTGAAGCCACCTTCCTTTACAACTGTTAACACATTGTTTACACGACCTACTAATTCTTCTTTGTGAGATATAAGCATAATGTTCTTGTTCTGCTCTCTGTTCATCTTCTTAAGAATAGCAAGAGCATTTTCTACACCCATTGTATCCATGCCGCTATCTATAAGTTCATCGATACACAACAAGTTCATTGGCTCGTTCAAACTCTCATACATGTCTCTAAATGCCCAAGACAGTCCTAGTATAAGCCTATTACGCTCGCCTCTAGATAAGTTGTCAAAGTCTAAGTCTCTGCCGTACTCTGTTATCTCTACATTTAGATCGTTTGCAAACTTAACATCATGCGGTAATCCTAACTTATCTAGGTACCATGCTAACCTGTGATTCAAGTATGCAATGTTTTGATCAATAATCTTTTTACGAATAAAACTATCTTTACTTGTTAATAGTTTGTGTAAAAACTCCTGGTGATCTTTTAGATAGGTTAACTCGTTAATGTCATCGAAGCTAATTTCTACTATACCTGTTTCAGTAAGCATTTGAATCTGTTCGATATACGGGTTTATTTCTGCTTTCTTAGACTCGTACTGTAATGCAATACCTTCTAAGTTATGCTTGTGTTCGTATGCTTCGTCGATTGACTTATAGAATGTGCTAACAGACGTAACAACATCTTTGCTAATTTCTGCTACAGCATCCGCAAGCTCTGTAATTCTAGCACCTTGTTGATCGTAGTAGTCGCTTTCAGCTAATATCTTTGCTTGCAATTCTGCTATGTATGTTTCGTGTGTGTCTAGATGTGATGTGCCTTGCTTACATGCATGACATACACCAGACTCAGCATCCTCTAAGTTTCCGCGGAGCTCGAGTAATCGTTGCTCGCTACGTTTAAAGCTAGTACTTGCAGTTTTATGATCTTTATCTAGTGTAGACAGTATGTCTGCTTGCTCTTTGGCTTCGGTATTTTGTTTGTGTGCTGATATCTCTGCATCAACATCTAATTCAGCAAGGGTAGTTAATGCAACTTCTAAATCATCTATTTTTGCATTTCTAGATACCTCCCACGCTTTCTTGCGACTTTCAATTTCTTTAATGTTTTTCTCTATGCGACCGTTGCTATCTTTAACAGCATTAATGCGCATCTCTTCTTCCTTGATGCTATCCTTAACAAACTTGTTCTTTTCTTTTAGTATATCTGCTTTAAGACTAAGGTCAGTAATACCGAGCAACTGCTCGATCATGTCACGCTGGTCGTTAGTCTTCATTGACAGGAATGGTTCACTGTATGTGTTCAATGCAACTAAGTGCTTAAACATGTTATGCGGAAAGCCAATAATCCTTTCAATTGCTTTTTGTGTTTCTCTACTATCGCCTAGTTGTTCTTCGTTAGCAGTGTCTAGTCCATCTACGAAGAATCTTAGTACATTGGGACGTCTACCACGCTCGATACGATATTCAATGCCACCTGCTTCAAACTCAACTGTGGTAATCATGCCTTTGGCATTTGTTTTATTAATTAAGTTATCACGTTTAATACTAGTAAGAGCTTCTCCATATAGCGCATAACTTAGTGCATTAATAATTGTAGTCTTACCTGTGCCGTTTCTACTACCATCGCCACCCATGTCTAAGTTATGACCTAGCACTAAAGTTAGCTGACAGTTGTCAAAGTTTACAGCCTGGGTATTGTTACCTACGCTCATAAAGTTCTTGGCACTTACATTTTTAATTTTTAACATATACTAGGTTTCTAACTCGTTATAAATTTCGATTAGTTTTTGCTGACTCATTGTGTTAGAATCAATAGTTTCTAATTGTTGTAACACAATCTGATCAACGCTTTCAAACTTTATTTCACTACCTTCGAATTGTTCTTCCTCTTCTTTGATAGGTATAAGTTGTAACTCTCTTACATTGTATTGCTCAGCAAATTTTTCTTTAATAAATGTTGCTTCTTCATACGAAACACTAATGTCTAATTTTACACGAGCATAGGTGTAACTGTCAAGTAGATTCTCATGATTGTCTAGCAGTTGCTTAAGACTAAACACTCTGTACTTTGGGCAAGCTGTCCAATTAACATATTGCGGCTCTCCACCCCATGTTAAAAACATAGCGCCACGTTCGTCATCACCGACATCTGCATAGTTATGAGGGAATGCATTACCTAAGTAATGGATGTTGTTTTTGTATTGACGTTTGTGGAAATGCCCACTGAACACATATTCAGGACCACTAAGCATTTTATCATTAATGCCGCCATGGTCTGGCATTTCTACCATTGCATTCATTTTAAAGTATGGTAACTCAAAATGACCAAACATGTATTTGCACTTCATCTTTGCAACAGTTTTGTAGTCGTCACCAACAAGCCATGGAATAATAGCAACATCGTCTTGCTCAAAGAACTCATCAACCATTACAACGTTAGATAAGTCTCTAGCATACTCGACACTGTTCATTTCACGCTTGTCTCTATAATAGAGATCGTGATTACCTGTTATAAAATAAACTGTTTCAAATGCATCATTAAGTTTTTTGAGATCTTTTAAAGACGCATTCATAGTTGCAACATTAATACTTGCCCTATGATGGCTCCAATCTCCTAGGAAGATGCATGTTTCAGCATTCCTGGCCTTAGCTTCTGCAATAAACCAATCCACATACCTGTGGCAATCTTCTAAATGCAACCGACTGTTTTGCTTCAATCCGTAATGGATATCCGTGAAACAAGCCGCTGTTTTAAACAACTGACTCATATAATTTACTCTGCCGCTGACTTAGTCTCAGACTCGATTTCTGTTTCTGCAAGCTCTCTTAAACTACGAATTTCATCTTCGTGTTTAATCTGTCTACTGAAACTCGGTAAATGACCTTGCTCAATTAAAATATCATCTCTGATGTTTTGATTACGCTTCTCAATATTTAGAACTCTAGTAAAGCTATTGTTCACTACTGCGGTATAATAAGCAAACGGGTTATCTGACTTAGATTCGTTAAACTGTAAACCAATTTGACTAAGTTGCACTAATGCTTGCCCACGCATTTCGTCAACGTAAGTGTACCCACGCCAATTAGCTCTATGCGAATAGCGTTCAACTAGCTTGAGGAACATGGTTCCTAGTTTGTTTGTAATTCTACCGTGATCAATAGAAAAGTCTCCGTTGCTTAAACTGCCTAGCCAATGACTACGAACAACTTCTACTAGTTCGTTGTTTTGGTAAGCATAATGTTTAAATGCTGGAAAGTTTACTTTTGCTTTGGTATCAGCTTCAGTTTTTGGATTCTTCTTACGACCCGGTGCCTCCGGAATGTGATCCATGTTTGTTACTCGGAACACAAGTTCCTCAATATCAAACGATTCTGGATCTACTGCAAATTCTTTTTGCTTAGGTTTGTTTTTATAATCAGCTCTGTCATGGGTTGACATAGCTACGGCGTATCCTTCGCTCTGTACCTTTGCTGATTTATTTCTTCGTGCTTCGTCAATTACAGAATCAGTAATTTCAGCAACACTACCGACAATAATGTCGTAGTTGTTGTATTTTTCGTCCTGTGCAAAGCAATACGTGAGTTTGCTTTTATTAATTTCCTTGAGTATGTCTTTATTATTCAAGTAGTTAACTGTGGTTGTTTTCCTCATATCTTTTTAAGTCTCCAGTGTTTGCTATATATTATACAGCGGTTCCTTAGGATGTCAAGTAGTATTTAACCACTTTCAGCAATTATAACGGGATATATTGAATCAGATAAATACATACATAGGAGAATAGTATGACAAATAGTGGAAAGGGAAGTGGTGTAAGCAGTGTTACTGCATCTACCTATCTATCTTCGCTTGCCGAGCAACAAGATAAAATAAGTGCTGGCATTACGACTAAAGGTAAACCACAGAAGGGTATAACTACCCCCGTTGATTGGCGAGCAAGATTAAGACCAAAGAATGGCGGCAGTGATATTTTTTGGAAAGGTAAGGGTGCTGGCGATTATTTAATGAAGCCGTTGCAGGATACTGGCGGCCTAGTTTGGCAGTATACCCCGGATCTACTTATCAGTGCGCAGGTTAACTACAATATGCCGGACTTTCATGGTCAGAACTATCCATTAATGACATATAAGAATACAATGCCACCTGCTATCCCTGTAACATCCGATTTTAGTGCAAACACAATAGCAGAAGCACGTTACTTGCTAGGTGTTATGCATTTCTGCAAGGTAGCAACAAAGAGTTTCGGCGGTGATGCCGCAGTTGCAGATGGATACTACGGTACTCCACCTCCAGTACTATTGTTCGAATACCTAGGAGCACACGGCTTTAACAAGGTACCTGTTGTACTAACATCGTATAATATAAGTTATCCAGCAGATGTTGACTATGTGCCTGTGAGAACACAAACAACAGGCGAAGAAGTAACGTATGTTCCTTCGCTAGTTAATATACAGCTCAACTTACAGCCGAGTTATACACCGCATAAATTGCGTAAAAGATTCGATCTCGGTGCATTTACTGCTGGTACAAATTACAAGGATGGGTTTATCTAATGGCACAATTTCACAGAGCAGATAGCTTTTTAAAAAATACAGGTTTATATGATACGTTTTTAGACGTAAGCAAATTACCATCAGTACCAAAAAATGCATCAGATAAATTAATCATTCTCGATGCAAAGTATCACCAGCGTTTAGACTTACTGGCATTCGACGAATACGGATCTAGCAGAGTCTGGTGGGTAATAGCACTAAGAAACATTGACGTTATCGAAGATCCTATAAAAGACTTTAAGCAAGGGTTAAAAATTTACTTACCGAGTAAAAAAGTAGTCGAAGAACTAACAGGTTAATTATGGCAATAGTAGCAGAGCAACAGTTTGAACCGTTTCTTGGAAAATCAGTACACGGTAATATACTCGACCAGGTAGACAACTATCAATACAATGTAAAATTTTACATGATACCGCCTATCGCTAGTCCAAATGGCTCAGCAAACACAACCTCCGATGTAAGTGACGAAAGAGCAGTAGGCCCGCCTAAACCCGGCCCATCAGGCGAAGGCGGATATCTAAACAATCGATACACTGCTCCACCGCAACAAACAGTAGTACTTGCACAAACAGGCGTAACCGGTGCCCAACTCGATAACCTTGAAATTACAACTGCGATCGGCAAAGGCGGAGCATTCCATACGTCAACTATTAACTTTGATATTATACAGCCGGGTGCCGCCGACTTCATGGATCAAATTATTGCGGCAAAGGCCTACCTAGGTGATGAGATAAATCAAAGTAACTCTCCGTTATTTTTAGAAATAGTTTTTAAAGGCTATTCTGCTGACATCGACGACGAAGACCTAGGCGGCAAGCCTATACTAGTATCAGGCCCACATCGGCACAGGATTACTATTAAGTCGGTGCAGTTAGAAATCGACGAAGAAGGCAGTAAGTATGCGTTCCAGTGTGTTGCTGTAGATGCTATGTCATACAACGATGCCGCATTTAGGATACCAAAGAAGATGGAGTCAATTGGCACCACTATCGACGAGCATGTTAACGACTTGGTAAAAAAGATTAAAGAACACAATGCAGAAAATAATGATGCGGCCCAAATACAGGATGAAATCCATATCGATACATCCGGCTTATCGTCAGGCAAGTACGCTATAAAAGATATGTCGCTAACAACTTCGAGCGATACTCGAGCAGAAGAAATCAATAGGATTATGAATCCTGAGCTTGAAGGGAAAACAGAAGATGAGTACGAAGACATATTAAGAGAAAATACAAAGGACGAAGGCAGTCTAGACATTGTAGTAGACGAGAATAGGGTAACAGTAAGAGAGAACGTTACTATTGAGCGGTACCTTGCTACCTTGTTATCTATGAATGATGAATTCTTTGCAATGACTAGCAGGGCAGTAAATCCAGAAGATCCAGCAGACACTAAAGTTGACAAAGCGCAATCATTAATTAACTGGTTTAAAATTAATGGCGCTGTTAAGTACCTAGCATACGATAGAAAGCGTAACACTTATGCTAAGGCTAACGTATATAAGCCCGTTATATACGGCACAGCTAAAGATACAGTGCAAGCAAAAGTAACAGAAAACGCTAATCTAACAGGTGCTGAAGTACAATCAAGATTAGATGGCATCCCAATTTGGAAAGCATACCATTACTTGTTTACAGGACTTAACGATCAAATACTTAATGCTAGAATCGAATACAAAGCAGGTATTGCTATACTTGCGATGCCAGCAGGCGGCGTGAGCGGCGACTTTAGTACAGTAATGGCAAAGGCGCTGAGTAACAGTGCTGGCCCAAATGAAGATCTAACAAATAGAGATCTAGCAACAGCGGCAGTAAGTACTGCATCAAAAGAAGACAGTGAAAACTTAGTAAACTCACTGTTTGCAGATAGCAGTCCTGAACGCGAAAGCGATATTAAAAGAATTGCAGACCAACTAGGCTTTAATCCAGCAGAAGCCGCAGACGCTATTAGAAATAAAAACGGACTCAATGCGCAAATCATAAAAGAAAGTTTAAAAAATAAAACATCAGCCGCCGCATTAGCTAATGCCCAACAACAGCAGAGCATACAGCAAACAACTAGTGATAACTCTAGAAATCCAGATGGCACAGATTATACACCTACACTTAGCGGCGCAGTATATGCCGCTGACATCATCGGTAGTGTATCTGACAGATTAGAGCAAGCAGGCGCATTAGAAGCCGCTCAAACAAGAGCCGATGAACTTAGGGCAGGTGCTATTACTAACAACTCTGGTGATCAGTCTATCGATCCAAAGCAAAGCTCAGGCGTACAGCCAGCTATACAGGTAATGTCGGTCCCTAACCAAGCAGAAGATGCAACATATAACGGCACACCACGTAATACTATATTTGGATATATGATGCAACAGCACGGCATGAAAGAATTTTTGGTCAAGATGGATATCGAAATCAAGGGCGACCCTTGGTACCTAGGCCCACCTAGTGCAGATCATATTGACCCAGAGCGATCAGGGGCAGAAGATACCACAGACGAAACAGGCGCCGATGGAATACGTTTTGCAGGAGATTCTAGTTATATATTGTTTGACTTGCAAACGCCTAGGCGATTTGATTTCAATACCGACGACGAAGATGCAAACACTGGGTATTGGAGCAAGATGGGCACAGCATATTTTATAACAGGTATATATGAGATAGTAAGTGTTGTTAGTGTATTCTCAGGCGGCACCTTTACACAAGAATTACAGTTAATAAAACAAACAGCAACCGACCTTAAGAAAAATGAGAAACAGGCCGAAAACACAGAGAGCGACACATAAATGGCTTTTAGCACAAATCAAAATAAACAGAGTTCAAAGAATCCTACGTTAAAGTTAAATGAAGGCAGAGATGCTGTCTTTGGTATATATCTTGCTGAAATAGTTTCTACAAAAGATGTAAGTAGAACAGGCCGAGTGCGAGTGTTTATTCCTGCAATTAGTAAAGACAAGAACTCAACAGCAGGCTACTTTGATGCAGTATGGACTAGTCCGTTTGCTGGAAGTACAGATCAGCGTAAAGTAGGAACAAAAATAGAATCGCCACAAGAGGCAATGAGCAGTTACGGACTATGGGCACCAGTTCCAGATAACGGCAATTTAGTATTGATTGCGTTTGGCGATGGCAACACAAAATACCCAATGGTGTTGAGCTGTTTATTTCCAGACAAATTTAATTACATGCTACCGAGCAACGCCGGCGGCAAGACGTACCAAGCACCGGGTCTTAATTTACCCACTGTAGAAAAGAACAAACGAACTGCTGACGTTAACCATAACGATACGTTTAGACCCATTCAGCACACACTAGCAGAAGCTATTGTTAGGCAAGGCTTAGCTGCCGATCCTATTCGAGGTGCAGGCAGTGCATCTGCTAGACGTGAATCGCCTAGTGAAGTATTTGGCTTGCTAACTCCAGGCCCACGTGACCCGAGTGACTTTAATTATAGACTAGGCGGGCATAGTATTACACTAGACGACAACCTAGGCTCTAGGCAGATTAGAATTAGATCAGCACAGGGTAGTCAGTTATTGCTAGACGACACTAGCGGCATGGTTTACTTAATAAACAGAGATGGTAATGCTTGGATGGAATTTAGTGCATCAGGCGATGTGTACATGTATGCTGAAGGCGACATCGATATGCGAACTAAGAAGAGCTTCAACTTGCGAGCAGACCAAAATGTAAACATCGAAGCAGGCAATAATATAAATTTAAAAGCCGCAATGGACAATGATGGCGAATCTTATAAAGGCGAGGGCGAGGGCGTAGGAGGCGAGATAACATTAGATGCCAAAGCTGATCTGCATGTGTTAGCGGAATATAATTTATATGCTACCACAATGACAGGTGAAACCCATATTAACAGTGCAGGCAGTATCCATAACACAACAGGCGATTCATTACATAACAAAGTTGCTAATGACGTTTTTACAGAAGCTGGTAAAACATTTACTGTTAAGTCCGGCAAAGACACTGTACTCGAAGCAGGAGCCCAGATTGTAGAAAAAGCAACTAAGGTATTAATGAACAGCGGCGGAGCAAGTGCAGGCACAGCCGCGGAAGCAGTAACAGCAAAAGCAATTGCAACATCTAGCATAGATGATGCGGCAGTCGATGCACCTGGGTACGACAGAGATTCTGATCAGCCAGTTATTACTAGCGGACAACGAACAGGCGAAGTAGCTACCATTACAACAATTGTTAGCACAATGGTTACTGCTGAACCTTTTGTAGGGCACGGTATTCCTAATCCAGCAAATGACGACGAAGAAGACATGGTACCAGATGAAAACATTGCCGCTGGATTCTCACCAGGCAGTAACGGAGTAGGCAACGACCCAGCAGATATTAATAGTCCTGCAGGTTTGCAGAAAGGATCTATAGGTAAAGACGGTACACCGACATTCTCTAGTCCTGCACAGTTCCAGAACAATTTCTCACTAGCAAAAAACAAACAAATGGAAGGCAAGATTACTGAATTAGCGTCAAGCATGGGAGCAAGTATTCCGGCTCTGAGACAGCCTACTATGACACCACGTGGTGCATCTAAAATAGGCCTTAACGGTAAACTAACTGCAATGCAAAATCAGAGCAAGCAACTAGGCTACAACATGGCAGGGTTACCAGCAGACTTAGCTAGTGCTGATATGACAAAAATGAAAAACACCATCGGTAATGCTATGCAAGCAAGCGGCGGAGATCCAAAGAGGATGAAAGACGCCTTACATATTGCAGGTGTGCAAACTATTAACGATGCACAAAGTGTAATATATGTTAGCGCCGGTGGGCAAAAAATTGTTGACTTTAAACACGGTTTTGGTCCACTAGCAGTGCAAATGAACACAGGCAGTAACTTACTTAATACATCACGAGTAGTACGACAGTTTGTTAATGTACCAGTAAGCGACAATCAAATGCTATCTATGATTAGTTTTGCAGATCACATAGGACATGATAACTTTTCGAAAAGTAGAGTACTTGATGAGATTAACTCAGGTAACTGGGCTAAAGTTCCTAACATGATGACTGCGCATTCATCTAAAATGATTGCAGGAAAAGCAGTTCGCCAAGATGATATGTTACAGCGTAGGCAATTTGAAGGCGAGTTGTTTCAAACCCCGGATCAGTTTAAACTACCTGGGTATACTGGGCGTGTTAGCTGGAGACAACAAGCTAACGATTTAAAACGACTAAGAGACGGCCTTACTTAATTCTGCAACTTTAATATATAGCTTATATCTCATATCAACTTCTTCCTTGATGATATTTTTTAGCATGGTTACTTCAATTTTGAGATCAGCTATTTCTCTTTGTTGCTTTGTCATTACTTCGTGTAATTCTTTCATTATGGGAATCCTAAAAAAAATATGTGTGTAGTTACCTACACACATATTTAGTCAAGATCTAGAGAAAACTAGACCTCTCTACCATCTTTTCCATTAGTGCAAACTCCACCGGCTTGGTGTTTTTGTCGTAACGGAAATTTCCAGCAAAATTAACTGAATCAAACAGCTCGTATTGCTTGGTAACTGAGTCATATAAACCAACAGTTACAAATCGCTTTTGTTGATGAAAGATACGTTGGAAGCGATTGCTACCTACACTTTCATTAACCTTCTGCGCCCTGCCCCAGAGTTGATCAAACTCACGATTTAATTTAAACATTGCTGTCTCACTTTAATCGCTGATTAACGGGAATCCTAAAGATTAGGACTGTTTCTGTATCAAAGAAACCGATACATTAGTAATAGTATACATGGTATTTTGCATTAGTCAACCTTTTATTTGAAATTTAAAACTCTGTTTAAAGAAATGGATAAATACATGTATGGCAACGATATTCAAAGGTTTTAGTACAGTAAACAAGGTTAAGGCACCTTACACCCTTACCGACATGGCACTTGTGAAGCAAGATTTGCTAAACGAGTTCAATACTCGCAAAGGTGAGCGTGTTATGCGCCCAAACTTTGGTAGCATTATATGGGACTTATTAATGAACCCAGATGATAGTTTTACCACTGACGAAATAAAACTAGACATTGAAAGAATCATTGCAAAAGAATCAAGAGTTCAGCTTGTAGACATTACACTTTTTTCAAGTGATCACTCAGTAAGAGCTGAAATAGAATTGAACTACATAATACTTAACAGTGCAGAAACATTGTTTGTAGAGTTCAACAGGGAACAACAGGTATAATACATGGCTTTAGTAAACAGACAAAATAACCTCTTTGCCGCTGAAGATTGGAAGGTAGCGTATAAAGCGTTCAGCGAAGTAAACTTCCAAGCATACGACTTTGATACTATACGTTCAGCGTTGGTAGAATATGTGCGTACTAACTATCCAGAGAGCTTTAACGATTATATTGAGAGTTCAGAGTTTATAGCAATCATTGAATTGCTTGCATACTTGTCGCAATCATTAACATTCAGAATGGACCTCAACAGTAGAGAAAACTTTTTAGAAACTGCTGAAAGACGAGATAGTGTATTCAAACTTGCTAGACAGTTAGGGTACAATCCTAAAAGAAATATACCAGCAAGCGGCTTAATGAAAATAGTATCTGTTAGAACAACAGAGCCGTTAACTGATAGTATCGGCAACGAACTAAACAATATTAACATTTTTTGGGACGATGCAAACAACCCAGACAGCTATGAGCAATTTATTACAGTAATGAATGCGGCTATGAACACAGCTAACAGATTTAGTACTCCGGTTAAGAGCGGAACAATAGCTGGCATACCGACTGACATATATGAGATAAACACTCCCCCAACTGCACCAGTAGCATACGACTTTGATTTAATTGTTAACGGTGTAGATAGAAAATTTCAAGTAGTTAATCCAACGTTTGAAGATGGCAAAGTGTTTGAAGAATTACACCCAGACAGATTAAACAACTTTAACTTGATATACAGAAACGATAGTAAAGGTATTAGTAGTACTGACTCTGGTTTCTTTGTTATGTTTAAGCAAGGACAATTACAATTAAACGACTTTAACTACACTAATTCTGTACAAAGCAGAACACAGGATATTAAATCACTAAACATTAATGAAACAGATGTATACGTTCAGCAGATAGATAGCAACGGTGCAACAATTGCTAAATGGTCACAGATTCCTAACACTGTTGGCCAGACGTTGAACTACAACGATCTAGCATTTGGTGTTAGAAGTCTCTATTCTGTTGAGAACGTAAACAACGCAGGTATTAAGTTACGTTTTCCAGATGGTAACTTTGGTGATATTCCTACTGGCTTATTTAGAACGTACTTCAGAACTAGTGATCCAGAGGCATTTGTTTTATCACCCGAAGACGCAAGAAATGTTAAAGTTACTATTCCTTATGTTAACGCAATAGGAACACCATTTAACTTAACAGTAACATTCAGTTTACAGAACAGCGTAAATAATAGTTTAGCACCTGAGACACTAACTGCTATCAAGCAACGTGCCCCACAAGTTTACTATACACAGAATCGTATGGTAAGTGCGCAAGACTACAATGTATTTCCTTTTAGTCAGACAACTAACATTGTTAAACTAAAAGCAATTAACAAAACGCATGCCGGGCACAGTCGTTATATTGACATCAGTGACCCTACTGGCACATACCAAAACCTAGAAACGTTTGCTAACGATGGGTCGTTGTACATGGAAGATGTACCTGGTACTGCTGGCATTACCGTCACACCTGACAATCCTGTTATTGAAGCAGTTGAGTATGCAATTCCGTTGCTATTTAAAAATAGAAATTTAAATAACTTTGTGTATGAGAATTATAGAGACTCATGGGCGAAGTACGATAACAATCACTTTGACTTATCTACAAAAAATGCAATATGGAAAACATTGCCAGCAGTTACAGGTAAAGCCAATACCGGCTACTTTACAGAAACTACTTCTGATCCGGGCAACGTAAGTATAATGACTACAGAATATCAAAGTGGCTTTGAGGCATTTGAGCCAAACAACTTTATTAAGTTTGTTGACACAGCTGATGTAAGCAAGTATAAGTGGGCAAGAATAGTAAGTGTGCATGATAATGGTACATTATATAGTGGGCTAACAACTAGCACTGGTCCTTTTGCATTAAGCGCACCCATCCAAGATGGCTATAGAGCAGATGAATATATCGCTACAATGCGTAAGCTACTCAACGCTGACGAAAAGAGATTAATAACAGCAGAGATGACCAATAAGAGAACTTTTGGATTAGGCTACAATGCAACGCTAAGTCGCTGGTATGTTATTCAAAATAAAGATTTGCCAATTAACCCAGGTAAGACTAAATGGTCAGCAAACAATGCTAACAGTGTATCGGGCAATAACGAAGATGCTAGTTGGCTGTTACTGTTTACTTACAGTGCAATTGATTCTACTAGCTACAAATACGTTGTGTCTATGCGAGGACAACAGTATGTGGTACAAAGTAAAGCAGACTTAAAGTTCTATAACATCAGTAATGTTAAAGTAGCAGATAGTGCAAACCAGGCAAGTAGGGACCTAGTGCAATTTACAGAGTTAAATTACAAGCCTGGCACAGATGAATCATTTGCATGGCTACCGGCTGGAAACAGCACAGTTGCTAATGCATGGGTTAGTGCCGAAACAGGCTCGACATATAGACCTAACAGCTACAAACCAGAAATAGCATTAAAAACTCGTAGCATTAAGTACTACGATGTAAATATTGATTACGTTACTAATGGTGCTATTTACCGTGACGGAGATTCCACTGCTAACTTGTTTGTTAACAGCGCAGAGATAATTTTAAATCCTTACTTTGCTGATGGAACAGAAGGAACTGTAACTACTGCAAACGTAACAATTGCTAATAATACAGGACAAGTTAATGCTATACCTGCTAATATCACAATTCCGTTTACTAACACAACATTCGGCTACAATATTATTAACGGTTCAGGTCAAGTAGTATACAAAGATTTAAACACTACTACAGGACAAAACGAAATATATCGTGCTTCAGATACAGCAGGTACATTTAGTTATGGACCAGCCAACACTGCTGTTACTGCTTATGCAGGTAGAATATTACTTACAGAAGTAGACTTATCAGCACAAACAGGTACCTTAGTTATTACAGGTATGTTTGATAATAATTACACTTACCAGATTGATGCTTCCGGTACAGCGTCTAATGACAAGTTTGTTGTAAAGTATAAGAATTCAAAAGAACAATTAGATGCAAGTGTTGACTGGAACGTGGTTGCACCTGTTAAGTACAACGATGGCTACACTGACAACAGAAAAGTTATTGTCTCACCGATTGACACTGACGGCGACTTAGTGCCTAACAAGCCATTACAGTTTAGAGAGTTTGTAAACAAAGATGATTTAATATTCTTTGAATACTACACTGACTTTGATGGGTACTCATACACTAGGCCTATAACAGGTAGGATATTAGACTATCGTACTGCTAGTGCTTTAACTATTAACTTTAGTACAGACACAGCTAAGGCATCCGGTATGGTTGAGCTCGACACTGTGAGTACCGCAAAGATTATGATTGTTAAAACTATTAGTTTAGTACCAGCAGTGGTACAAGACCCAACTGCTATTAATAACGTATCTGGTTTAGTAGTATACGATGTAACAACAGATAAAATGTATCAGTATACTAAGAACAGTGTAGGTACTACAGCAAGCCCAATTGAAACAGCAGACTACTATGCACGAAACGGTAGAGCGGCAGGACAGAACACAGCACTTATCGAAAGCGATGAGATTATAATGAAGTGGAAGCACGTTGCACCCAAGGACGTTAGAATTGATCCTAGTGTTAGTAACATTATTGAGATGCTTGTTTTAACAAGTAACTACAAAGACGAAATTAGTCAATACAAGAAAGTGCCAGGGACATCATTCCCGTTAGCACCAACACCAGCAGAACTAGCAACAGAGTTTAGTGCATTATCAGAATTTAAGAGTGCAAGTGATTCGTTAGTTTATAAAAGTGCAGAATACAAATTATTGTTTGGAGCAGATGCCCAGCCAGAGGCACAAGCTAAATTTAGAATTGTGAAACTAGCAGGATCTACTATGAGCGATAACGAAATTAAGAGTAAAGTAATTGCGGCATTTGACACCTTCTTTTCAGTTGAGAATTGGGAGTTTGGTGAAACATTTTACTTTACAGAATTAAGCAGTTACGTTCATCAGCGCATGGGCAGTAACATCGGTAGTATTGTTATTATACCGAGAAACAGTGCAGGCTCGTTTGGTGATCTATTCCAGATAAAGGCAGACCCAAATGAATTATTCCTGAACACTGCAAAGGTTAATGATATTGAAATCGTTGAGAAGATCTCTTCCCAAACACTCAGAGCTGATAGGTAAAAAATAAGTATGTCAGATAAAAAGATTGTAAATCAGTTACCCGTAGTACTGCAAACTAAAGCTGTAAAGAACTTCTTTGAAGCAACAGTTGAGCAACTCTACAGTGAAGCTAATACGACCACACTAGCAGGATTCATCGGAAAGAAGACCGGTGAAGATTACGGATTGTCAGGAGCGTTCCTCAAAGAGGATAACGCTGACAGAAGGCAATATAATCTCTCTCCTGCGGTTAATAACATTAACCCAATTACCGGTGATAGTGAAAACTTAGTATTTTATGATGAGTTCATTGATACACTAGGCGTTTACGGTGTTAACACTAGTAACCATAACAGAATATTCGGAAGTAAGTTTCGTGTGTTTATGCCGCCTATAGAAATTGATAAGTTTATTAACTATCAAGAGTACTACTGGAGTTTAACTGGTCCAAGTGTTTCCACAATTACTGCTACCGCAGTTTTGCCAATTAACATTGAAAAAGATGTACTTGGGCAAAAGAGCTATACTTATAAGACATTAACACTGCGCAACGGCATGGTGTTAGTATTCTCTGATAACAACAATACTATACCAGTCGGGACAACAACATCGTTAAATAAAGCAGGTGTTGAATACATAGTTGGCGGAGTTGGCGAAGGCATTTACTTAACACCTAAGTTACAAACTACTAGTACATTATACGGTGGCAGTAAAGCAACAACCAAGGATTATATAACAATGCAACGTGGCTCCGGCAACTGTAATGCATGGAGCAGAACTAATCATTGGTACCACAGAAATAACTTTACTGATGTAGGCGATAAATTGCCTGCTAGAACATACCGAGCTAACAGACCAATTATTGAATTCAACAAAGATATTGAGATGTTTAATGCTGGTACATCTAACTACGGACAAGCAGATGTTGCAGTAGTATCGTTAGATAAATCAGATGTGCAAGGCCAGGTAACAATGACAATTGATACCAAGGTCCTAGCGAACGATGACATCATCTTTTTCCCTAACGCAACCACCACAGATTCTAAATACTTATTTAAAGTAGCCGGTGTAGGTGACGTTACCGACGGGATTACACTTACTGCTACAAGTAGCACAGCTATAGCTAAAGATCAAACAGTTATTATACATGACGGGTCGTTATATAAAGGATTCGAGTATATCTATAATGGTGTATACTATATTCATGGACAGCAAAAGCTAAAGCCTAATTCGAATCCGTTATTTGAATTGTACGATGATGCTGGCAAGAAACTAAGCAACTTAGGTTTATATAACAACAGTACATTTATAGGTAGTAAAATATTTTGTTATAAAGAAGGCACAGGCATTAACGATAAAGAGTTAGGCTTCCCTTTAACATATACTCCATATAAATCAGTTAGTGAAATTACTTTCGAAAATTGTATGCAAACAGATGTTGTAAAATACAAGACATTCGGTGCTACAGCAGAAAGTACAATCATTGGTACATTTTATTACAAGCTGTTAAAAGATACTCCAGAGTATTTCTCATACTGGAAACCTAGTACAGCTAAAAACGAACAAAAAATTATTACTACTCATTACATTACGCAAACCGAAGTAGATGATAAGACAACAGTTTATAACATCGGTGCCGATCCACATACGTCAACTGTAACTGCAAGTGGGTATGATATACTTGTAACAGTTAACGATGTTATTGTTAACGACTTTACAGTTAATACAAATGCAGAAATCATGTTTACAACGTTTACTTTTAACGCAGGCGACATTATTGATATTGAAGTTTCGAGCGATACTGGTATTACTAAAATATCAGATAGCAGATATGAAATCCCATTAAGCTGGAGAGCAAATCCGTACAATGAAGAAATTGACTTTCTTGCTGAACCAGAGTACATGTCTCACTTTAATCGCTTCATCGAAAGGCAGGATGGCCTAGTAGGCAATTCTCTAGGTTCTAGTAACTTTGATAGCACATCAAAAGATATCAGACATGCTAAAACTATTGTACAAACAGACCAAGATTTAATACTTGCTTCTTTTGCATTAGACGATCAGCCACATAATTTAGTAGACGCTTTACGTTTCGTAGGAAAAGAATACGAAAAGTATAAAGCACGTTTAATAAAACTAATAGACGATTACTATAATAACTTTGACACATCAGATCTAAGCAACGAATATGTGTTAGACAGAGTGTTAAGAAACCTTATTACTTATAGCATTGGTAAAGATGTGTTTGGCAGTTCTTATGTTTTACCTTTTGGCGATAACTATATCCCGGAAGAGTTTGATGTACAGGATGTAAATGCAACAGTTTACACTTTAACAAATTATGCAGACTTAGACACGCTTACAAATAGCTTATTAGTTTATAGTGTTGATGCTACAACAAACAATCAAGTATTGTTAACAGTAGACGAAGACTATACTATTAGCACTACTAACCCTATTGTTATTGAAGTAACTAAGGCAATGCAATTAGCAGATACTATTGTTACTAAACTTTATAACAAAGATAGAGATAGTGCTGAATGTCCACCAACACCAAGTACAATGGGTTTATATCCTTTGCACGTTCCACGAATAGATGTTGACCATAGTTTTAAAGTCAAGAAGTCTGTGTTGATCGGACACGATGGCAGTAAGACGTTACTAAATGGCGATATTAGAGACCAGGTACTTTTAGAGTTTGAAATAAGATTATATAATTCTTGTGTATCTCAATTTAGGGTAGCAAACAGTTATGCAACACTAAGTCCATTCCATGTGCGAGCAGGCAAGTTTAGACCAGATAATTTTAGCACAAACGAATATGCAGATCTATTAAGAACAAGTTTCAGTAATTGGGTAGGTGCAAACAAAGTTGACTACGTTACAAACGAATTTTACGATGCCAGTGACAAATTAACATGGAACTACAGCGGTACAGATGCTGAACTACCCGGGCACTGGAGAGGCTGGTTTGAATATCATTACGATACAGTAAGACCACACACTCATCCTTGGGAAATGATTGGCTTCTTTGAAAAGCCAACATGGTGGGGAACACAGTACGGTGAAGACTTTAGTAGCACTAACACAGCATTGTGGAGTGATTTAGAGCAAGGCATTATTAGAAGTGGACCAAGAGAAAACTTCATCAACCATGACTACAAATTAAACAATCCATTTAGCAGACCAGGGTTATCCTTGCTATTACCGGTCGGTAAATCAGCTAGTGTTTTATTAACACCAGGCGAGATTACTAATACCGGGTCTACTAGTAAAACATCAGTATGGACTAATTTACGTCCTAGCAGTACTGATGTTGCAGACCAATTTAAAGATGTAAACGGTTCAAACGGTTTAGCAAACGGCATTGGTGCAACATACGGTAGCTCTAGAGCTTCGCGAGTTATATTCGATGCAAATGATGCACCGAGCCCAGGCACGTTCTGGGATTACGATGGCACAGTTAGTGGATCAGTAGTTGGTTCGGGCTTTGCTGAAGGCCTTGACGGATTTGAAACTCCGTATGTTTACATTACTAATCAAAATACAAATAAAAGATATCAGTTATTTAATTACACATTCGAACAGTTAGCGCCATCGCAGAATCATGTTTTAGAACTTAAAGACAAACTTCCTGCAACAGGCGCAATTGCTGTTACAGTAACAGGTGTACCTGTCTTAAATCCTGCAAATGTTGATACATGGAACAACGAAGGCGCATGGACTTACTCAGATGTTTACAATAACGAAGTTGTAGAAAATGCTACATACTTTATTGAAGCAGAGCAAGCGGGTATAGCAGAGTTTAGCACAACTGAACATTCACCTGTAGTTGCATGGGCATTCGATGGTTTACCAATTTACGGACCTTACGGTTATACACAATACTACGCCGGAAACGGGCAAATTGAAACTAACACAATTACTAATATAAAAAGTCCTTTTATTTTAAGAAGCGGAACAAGAGCAACTGGGCCAGGCGGCACACATACTGGTGAGTTCGTAGAAGATTACACTTATAATATTGCACTAGCAGGAACAGCAGGGTACACAGGCGGTCAAGGAGATCACGGTAGATATAATTTACGATACGGTGTTACACCTGACAGCGGTGGCGTACCGATTCACTTCTATGTTGCAACCCAGGACGATTCCGGGGCACCTATGTTCCCGTATCACGTTGGCGGCACTGTTAGCAATGCCATTAACACATACGAAGGCCGTTATTACGGCGAAGCAGTTGAGAAAGATAAGAACAGTTCCGGTACAATAACAGACGATGGCACACTAGTTGCTATATCAAGTAATAGAGTTATTACTCCTGTTACAAATACTAGCATCAGTAATGCTTGGAGATTCGGAGACGGAGCTCCAGTAGAGAATGCGTGGAAGTACAGTGTAGGATACCCGTTTGCAGTAGTTGAATCTATGTTGCTAAGTAAGCCAGGTAGATTTGCAACATTGTTCTCAGACCCATTAATGAATGCAACACCTGCACTAGACACTAGCAAAGTTGTTAACAAAGTTACTAGAAAGCCTTTTGACTTTAGAAACAAAGAGCATTTCCATATACATGGCACAATAGATGATAACAACAACTTAATAACAAACGTAGGTTATACCCAGTTTATTCACAGCTGGTTAACGTACCAAGGATTAAATACAACAACTGACTATGCAGATAAAGTTAGAAAAGTAAACATTAAGTTAGCACACAGAATGGCTGGCTTTACTGACAAAGATACTTTAACAGTTAGAGCAGATCAAACTAGTGTAACTACTACATCTACTAACTTAATTATTCCAACAGAAAGTTATGATATTGTTGTACATGCTTCGCCATATAAGAACAGAAATTTCTACAGTGGCATTAGCATACAAAAAGTATCAAACGGATACAAGATACAGGGCTTTGATAAAAACTTTGGCTACTTTAATAGTATGCGCAGAAGCCTTACTGGTAGAACTACTAATATACAAGTCGGTGGCGATGCAGTTGATTACGTTAATTGGTCTCAAAACACTAGCTACATTAAAGATACAGTTGTTGTAAACAACAATGCCTATTATCGGGCACCTACTTTAGTTACAAGCAGTGATGTGTTTATGCCGTCATTATGGACTAGGTTACCTAGCTTACCAACAACAGGCGCAGTAAAAGCAGTTCTGTATTTAGATGACGAGCCGTATATAGATAGAATTAATTATCAAACAGTATACGAAACATTCCAGGATGTAGTAAATACTATTATGGGCATCGGAGCCTATCAGGAGAAACAAGGTTACGACTTTGGAATTTTTGATGCAGGCATACAAGCTGTAAGAAACTGGAGTTACTCGATTAAGCAATTCTTGTTCTTTGTTGCAGGCGGCTGGGAACAAAATAATACTATTGATCTAAGTCCAATGGCTAACAAGTTAACGTTCACTAGTACTACTGGCATGGTCGCTAAGATTATGCGATCAGATAAGAACCAGTTTACATTAATAGATCAAGACGGCAGAGCAATACAGCCTACAGAATGTGAGATAGTCAGAGATGGCAACACAATAGAAATTGTCCCCCCTACTGGCATACAGATTTACGGTGCAATGCTGTTCACAAAAGAAATTGAACATGCAATGATATTTGATAACGTAACAGACTTCAATGATACATTGTTTAGTCCTAAGTGGAACCAAGCACAAAGACGATTACGAATTAAAGGTAAGCGTACTGCTAACTGGAGCGGGTTGTTTAGTTCAGAAGGATTTATTATACAAGGTGATGAACTTAAACCTAACTTAGATAATATGGCGCAGAGCTTGGGTCGTTATCATGAACTAGGATTCATTCCAGTTGAGAAACAAATTTATGAGCAAGCACGTGGACTATTTGGATACCAAGAAAGAACATATCTAACAAACTTAGAGCTTGAAGATGATGACCAGTTTGAATTCTATAAAGGTATGTTGCAGAGCAAAGGTACTGCTAAGAGTTTACAGAAAGTTGCTAAGAGTAAGAACATTATTCAGGGTGAGATGGGTGTATTTGACGAGTGGGCATTAAAAGTTGGCGACTTCGGCGACTTAGAAAACGATCAAACAATTGAACTCAAATTAGAAAAGAGTGATGTAATACACGATCCTCAAATGATTACGTTGGCGTTTCCAGAAGATACAACAGGTATTATTGGGAAGGTTAACGTCATTGAACCGAAACACAGATACTTTGATGCGCCAATACTAGAGATTGCGGCTCCAAGTAATTTTCCTAAAGTGCAAGCAACAGCGTCAGCTGTATTAGCGGCAGACGGGACACTAAGCTCAGTTAACATTACTAACGCAGGCACAGGCTATGCACAGCCTGTACGTTTAGAGGTAATTGCAGGTGTACTAAGTATTGCAAATATTAGTACTATGTTTAATACTCCGATTGCAGTAAGTTCGAGTGCAATCTTAGATACAGATGTTCCCGGCCTATCGTTATCTACCCTTATAATAAGTAATGTAGCAGATGCGAGTGTTAACATAGATCTAAGTGCTGTTACTTCTATTGCAAACGTAGTAACATTAATTAACGAAAAGGCATTGATTAATTCACATGTTACTGCTGGATCGATTGAGAGTAGAGTGGTATTAGGCAATGCTGTAGTATCACAACATGTACTAACATTAACTGGTAATGATTTCACACTTGCTGGTGACACTGCTACACTTGCGGGACTTAATTTAGTAGCAGGTAGATACCAACCTAAGCAACGTTATTCGATCGGATCAGTTGCTAATGTTACTGGCACCGATCATGGCGCCACTACTGCCGCTAATGTACGAGTTACAGTAGCAGGCGACGATGTTCCTTCAAACAGTGGCACTAACTGGATCTATAATCCGGGTACTCGCCAACAGATTCCGTTTGCTATATCAGGGTCAGGTAGCACAGATTCAAGTAATGGAGTGGCTGAATCAGGTGATGTTAACATATCATTGCCAGTCGCTATTGATACATTGAATACAGCTAAAGAAAATAATTTAGTGTATCCACATGTAAATGTTTTTGTTAACGGCAATCAGTTAATAAACGATGTCGGTAACCCAAGATACTCATTAACTACAAATCAACTTACAATTCATAGTGTTGAGCAATTAGTTGAGAGCGGAATAAGAGAAGGTGCAAATGTTTACGTTGTGGAAAATAGTACAGTTGAATTCCAACCTTCATTCTTACTTGATGTACCAGGCGCAAATTTAAATATTAAAGTATTAACAGAAGACAACATTGCAATTACAACTAGAACACAAAGGTTGTATGACGTAACAGCGGATAGTAAAACAGACGATGTTATCTTTATAGACATTGATGATACTACAAGATTCTTAAAGAAGCCACTCGGTGTAAGAGATCAAAACTTATGGCCTACAATGGCTAACGTAGATTACACCGGTATAACTGACGCTCGTTATCACAGTATTCCGAATGCTGGATACGTTAATAGTTCAAATGTTGATTTTAGCTCTTTTGATATTCCGAGTATTGCTTCAATGTTTGACAAAGACATATTAATACACCCTGAAGAATTAAGCACAGTGCATGTTGCTGTAGCTGAAAACCAGGACTGGAACGTTTACAGATTCAAGAAAGTTAATACTAACATAGCGTTCGTTGAACAAGAGTCAGACGATGAGACTGCATACTTGTATGCAAATACATCATTGTTTACTTACACTGATCAAAATCAAATTGGCAACACAATTGATCCAGGTAGATTCTTAGATTATCATATTGCAGTTAAAAACGGCATCATGTCAGACAAGTTTGTTGTTTGGGTTAACGAAGAAACTGTTGATCAGAAGCAAGTACGACTATCAAACATTACGCCAATTGATATGATAGAAACACAAATTACTAGCCTAGGCCCAAATGTTATAACAAACATTACAGATATTCAGCCAGGCATAAGTGGGTTTGCAGTAGCTGAAGTAATCGGTAACTACGATGGTACAGGTACTGCATTAGTCTATACAACTGTTAATGGCATAGATTCGCAGGTAAGTCCGACGATTGGATTTAGTACTGCTAACATAACAACTGACGAACAAGTATTGTTTGGCAATGAATACGTTGCATCTAATATTAATACTACATCTGGTACATTTACAATTAACGAACAGGCGTTAACAGGCAACATTGCCGCTGGTAATGCAATGGTTAGATTCTTTAACAGAACTAAAATTACAGCACCCGGTCACGGACTTGGCGGTGGCCAGGAAGTTAAGATTGTTGCAGGCGGCTACAGTGGACAATGGCAAGTAGAAGGTGCAAGCGACGACACGTTTATGATCGACACTCAGTATGTAACTGGCGGTGTTACAACAGGTAACATTTTATTGCCTGAGATCTTAATTACAACAACAGCGGCGCACGATATTAAAGCAGACTACCTAGACAAGAACATCGCAGTACACAACGCAACACAGCGTTACTACAACGGTGTTTACAAGGTTAAAGAAGTACCTAGTGCAACTACGTTACTAGTTACTGGTGCGTTCCCGTTTGCTGATCAAGCAAACGTTAACTCCACTGATGCTTCACAGCCGGTTAGTGTATTAACTACACTTGACCATGATAAGATTTACTTAAACAACTCTGCTATTAAGATAGATAACATTAGCAGTTTAGACGGCATGATAGAATCGTTAAACATGTCACTCGAAATTAGAAGAGGATGGATACAAAGGCAGGGTAGTTTAAATATATCTATTCCGATGATGAGACTTCCTATGATGCCAGGTACTAACCAGGGCTTACATCAGATAGGCGGCTTGACACCTCATGTTACTAATCAATTCCCTATTAGCACAAAAAATCTAGCAGTAGCAGGTGCTATCCCAGTTGACTGGAAAAAGTTATCAAAGGTAGGATTTAATAAATCTAAGAGTGGACACCCAGCAGTCAGGGCTAGACCTATGCCTAGAACTACTAGAAGTGGCGCAGTTACTAAAAACAGATCGACAACTATTAATACGTCACCGTTTAATCAGTATAACTCACTTAGCTCTCAAGTTGCTAACGGAAGAGGCATTGTCCTACCAACAAGTAATATTTTAGCTTCAGGTATGCCTACTTCAGTACTACCGCAAACCCCAGCAACATCTGCCGCGGCAAACATACTATCCTCGTTTGGATCAGGCAAGATAAACATGTTAACCGGTAACTTCGGACTAGGCGGCAATAGCTACGGTGGCGGAAGCATTACACTTAATTTGGGGGGCAGTGGCGGCTATGGCGGAATGGGACAAACTACTATTCCTGCTAATCCTCTACCGCCAGCTAGACCTACCGGTAGACCAAATAGACAGAAAACAGTAATAGCAAAACCTCAGACGATAGCGTCAGTACCGGCACCGATTAAAATTAAGACAAAGAAGCCAACGCAGAGCACAAACAATAACGGTGCAGTTGTAATAACAGGTAGTGTTGTACAAACATTAAAACCTAGACCATGTGGAGCGGCATTTATACCTGCTCCACCTAAGCCGCCTGTTCCACCTAATGCACGACCAAAAGCAGTTAACGATAGTTATGCTACTTCGTTTGAGACCCCTGTGTCGTTATCAGTATTATCCAATGATTCAGATGCAGACGGTAATACTTTAACAGTACAAAGCTACACACAACCTGCTAAAGGCACACTTGCAGTTGTTGGCGGCGCTACATCAGGCAGATTTACATATACGCCGGATGCAGGCTTTACTGGTTCAGATTCTTTTGCTTACACAGTATCAGATGGTGCCGGAGGCACAGCAACAGCAAAAGCAACAATAGCTGTTGGTGTTAAACCTGCAACACCGGTTACGCCTACTAAAACTAGCTTCATGAAAGAAGAGTTAGTAGAGCAGTCAGTTACAACACAGGGTGTAGACGATACTTGGAAATATCATATTCCTGTTGCAGGCAGAATAAAAATTATTATAGATATGGATGCCGCAACAGACAGACTGTCAGCATACCAAAACCTTAACAACCATGGTTTACAAACGTCACCTAGGAAAGGCTGGACTGGAGCCGGTGTTAGAAGAGCAACACAACAAGAAAAAGATAAACTGTGTGATGCACGTGGTATAAAGAAACCAAAACCCCATGGCGGCACTGCTAGTGCAAACTACGGCTACATATCTATTGGCCATATAGGCATTGGCGGCGGCGGAGGCGGCGGCGGTTATTATAGTGGTGGAGCATTAAGAGACTTCGTACAGGATGGCGCAGGAATTAAGTACTGTGGCGTAATTGAGTTTGATTGGAATCCTGCTAAAGGCGAATGGTTGAAAGTATTTGTAGACAAACTAAGTTCAGTATATAGATATTTAATTATCTATCCTACTTTAACTAATACTTCCTCAACAGGTAGACAACAAGCCGCATATTCGGGTGCTAGTAAAGCACCGAGTACAGTTGCAAAGAAAGCAACACCTATTTTTAAACCAACTGGTAAACCTATTAGTAAAAAGAAAGTAGCACGTCACAGAGGTGGACGCAGTGGCGGCAATTATAGATATGCCGCGGCAGGTAATTTCTATGTAAGTAACTACGGTGGATTTAGTATCGCACCAATGGCCGGCTACAGCTTTATGCCAAGTGTATTCAAGAAGACAGTAAAAGTATCAAATCCGGATAATGTTGGTAGAGGTGCTGATTTAACTGCTAGTGATTTTGTAAACAATGTATTCCAGCGTGTATCCGGAGGCAGAATTATTCCTCTAAGTGCTCCACCTATTGCGCCTATTGCAATTCCTAACAGAGGCATACGAGGGTTAGGACTAGCTAGCCAGGCAGGGTACGCTACATTAGGAAACTCGGGCACATTTAGAAACATGACTGTAGACCCTAAGGTATTACAGATTTCTAGTAGCAACTACGATATACAAAACTTAACAAGCCCAGGCACATTAGGCGCAGACGGAAGCAGTGGCACTAGCGGAACAAACGGCAGTGGAATCGGCGGAACTGCTGGCAGAGGCGGACGAGGCGGAACACTAGGTACAAACGGAACAAACGGCACAGCTAACGGAACATTCGTTATCCCAGGTGAATCAATTGCTACTCCTACGTTTACTGCAGGCCCGACACCGTTTGTTATACCAGGCGGCACAGTATATGATAGTTCAACGTTTAGAGGATTAGACAATACATTTAGTAATAGTCTTATTCCTGCTGAAACACTTAACAGTGAAGATTCACCGTTAGATTCTACAATAGACTACGAAGACAAGCCAGTACTAACAATACAGGCTAAGAGAAAGATTCTTAATCCGGATGGCACATATACATATACGCCAGCTGGCCCAGTAGCAGTATGCCCGGTATGGTCACCTACTCCAAACGTTGTTATGAACGAAGATGATGTTAGGGGATTAACCCCAGGTGATTCTATTGTTGTTAACAACAAAGCAATTAAGATACCAGGAACACCCGGCGCAGTACTAACAGAATTTGAATGTAGCGGCGGCTTCGGTTACACTACATCTATTACTACAAAGTTCGGTAAGCCAGCAGTTAAACTATCTAGTTGTACAAATGCTCCTATTACCTTTAAAGAAGGTTGCAGAGGCGGGGTTTACAAAGAAGTATTAGACTTTCACATTGTTAAGAACTTCTCACTAAGTGATTCATCACAGCAAGGATTTGACTTTACAAATGTAAGTCAAGACTTATCAGCTGGTGGTAACTTCCAGTCAGGCCCAATACCAGCCGCAAATATAAGTACGACAAAGCAAGGCACGTTTACAACAACGATGCCAGTAGTTAAAACTAATAATGTATTCACAGGCGGAGCAAACTACAGAGTAGGCGATAGACTGAGAGTTATTGGCGGCACACCTATAGCATCACCGTTTGGATCAGTACACGAATTATGCGTTGAGCTCGAAGGCAGAGACTACTCATCAGAAGGAAACATTAAAGTATTCATAGGCGACGGAACAACACCTGGTTCTGAAGCAGAAGTTGAATCAGTTGAATTTAATACAAATGACGATGCTAACGGCATTAAGTCAATTAAATTAAAAGCAGGCGGACAGGGTTACGATCCAGCAAGACCGCCTAAGATTAGAATTGTTGACATTGGCGCAGGTAGTAACGGCCCAGCACCTACTCCTGCTAAAGTTAGACCTATTATTAAAACACAGGCTATGGGTGTCGATGGCAAGATGCACGATACAAGTGGCTTACCAGAAAGAGTTGCTAAGTTTAGAGTTGCACAAGTTGATCCAGTTACTGGCGCAATTTGGTCATTAGTGATCTTAGACAGAGGCGTATACAAAGAGTTCCCAGCAGATTTAACAACTGGTGTTGCGCTTGAATACGATTCAATCGGACTAGGTGATGAGCATTCTGGCTCACTACCACCGACAAGTGCTTCCGGGTTAGGACAATTTGATCCTATAACATTCGAAAGATTAGGCCCTGCAGGTAGTTACAGACCGAATGAAGGTATCTACGGAGAACTTTCAGGTGAACCTGCTTACGGCACAGGCGCAAAAATATTCTTAACAGCTAGAGAGATTCCAGACTGTTCTGAAAAGGGCGATGCACTATCTAAGTTAGGTTTCCCAGGATCAGTACTAGACGTTCCTTATGTTCAGCATTTAGCAGACTTGTTAAACGAAGCATTAATAGCGGCTGGATATGATCCAATAGATATAAACTTTACAGTTACTCCGATTAACGATGATCTCGACCAATTAGAACTATCAAGTCCAACATTTGACGGTGTTGAATTTGACGAGCTTACTCCAGGCTTCCTAGACAAGTTAGGATTACCGCCTGGAGATTACAATGCGGACATGACTCCTTTATCTGTAGTAGACGGCACACCAACTAACGATGTTAATATTAGTATTGAAGATCTCGAAGGATTACTATCAACCGGCGGACCAGGAACTACTGGCACCGGCGGTCTAGGCGGAACAGGCGGCGTAGCAGGCACTAACGGCACTATAGGCGGAGGAACAGGCGGGACTGGCGGCATAAACGGAAACAGCGGGCTAGGTGGCGGAAGCAGTACTAGCAGAACAGGTACAGAATTGCCAGAAGAAACAATGGTTATCTACGGTGTGGACAACGGCGGCTTTAACAGTGACGGTAGCAGTATGTTAGGTAATGCAAACGTTACTTATGTCGGCGACCTATTCCAATACGAGCTACGTGATTTAGATGGTGGCCCAGTGCAGAGCACAGAAGATTCTGCTAGTGTTGAAATCTTGTACTTAGAAAGTGAGCGTTATGAAACCGAAACTGGACTAACACTTGCTGATAAAGCAAATGTATGGATTGATAATTACAACAGTACAGGTAAGTGGGCATACTTAGAAGGCACTGACATAAAGCGTTCACAAACAGATTTAGTTGATCCTAAGTTTATTAGAAATACAATTATATACGATGCTACAACTGGTGAGAAAGATTATGATTACGACATGTGGGATCCGTTTAAAGGCGTACTACCTGCATTCGTTGATGCTGAAATAACATACTTTAGTAAGCATGACCCAGTAGCATACTCGGCACATCGTGCTATGTTTGGCGCAGAGAACATAGGTCAAGTATGGTGGGACACTAATACAATAAGATACAACTGGTATGAGCAAGGTTCGAACAGAGAGCGTTGGTTAAACTGGGGTAGTTCATTCCCAGGTAGTGCAATTACTTTATATGAGTGGACAGAAAACTTATCTCCACCGTTATCGTATACTGGCACAGGCACACCAAAGAATGGTAGCGAGTTTATAGTCGAAAGACGTATAGAACCTACTACTGGCTCATTTGTTAACTATTATTACTACTGGGTGCAGAATGTTAACGCACTTACTAATAAAGCAATAACACAGCAAAACAGAAAGTTTACTACGTTTGAACTTGCTAGATACTTAGCAGATCCAATCGGACAAGGATTAAATACTGTTAGCTATATTAGTGCTGGAACATCTACATCAGAAAACATTGCAAGTTTTGTAATGGGCAATCTTACTAAGACATTGCGGGAAGATGAGCAAAACATACAAATTAATTTAAGCAGAAATCTTAATCCGTTAGGATTAAAGCATGCGGCGTGGAAACTTGTTAGAGAGAATGATAACAATAGTGTAATACCTGAAGACCTGTCAACTAAACTTATTGATAGTTTATGTGAGAGTGATGTAATAGGAAACGTAGTACCAGGAGCTAACCTCAGTGAAATTGAGCGTTACGGTGTTCAATTCCGTCCTCGTCAAACAATGTTTAAAAATCCTAAGCAAGCTAGACGTGCATTGCAGTATGTTATTAATGAAATACTAGCAGACATGAAATTAAATACACTTTACCCAGGCTGGGACAGTGTGTTACCGACTAATAACTTTGTTGAAACAATCAATTGGTATGATACACAACGTACTGACGGTGCAACAAATAAGAAAGTTAGATTCGATGATAGTTACAAAGCGGCATTTACTGTTAAGAGTGTAAAAGCACTAGATTCAGTTAACAGCGCAAATATCCCAGACGGCCAGGTTGTAATGGTAAGAGCTTCACAAAGCGAGAGATTTCAGCTGTGGAGATGGGATAGTCGTAGAGTTAGATTCTATCAAATGGCAATTCAAAATGAAACTGTTAGATTAAAAGATACAATACATACTAGTACAATTACACCTGCAATGCAAGCAGAGTTAAGGGCGTTCTTGACAGCACTTAAAGATACTGTATTCCAGGGTACTTCAAACTTTAATAGTGTATTCTTTGAAATGATGAAGTTTGCAATCGGAGAACATCAAGAACTTGACTGGGCATTTAAAACGTCATACATTTACGTTGAAAAAGAAGAAGAAGATCTTGTACAGCGTAAAGGTTATAAGCCAGACAACTTTGACAGTGTACTAGAATACATGAATGAAGTCAAGCCTTATACTTCTAAAATTAGAGAGTACAAGGATGGTAAACGTGCTCCTATAGAATATATAAACAATCAAATGCTTAGTGACTTTGATGTTCCTCCTTATGCTGACAGTGCATTAGGCACAATCAGAACACTAGACTTTACTAACGCAACTGACTATGCGCTAATGGAAACGGATACTGATTATGCTAAAGTGTATAGTAAATACACAGCAGGCCAGCTAAATTGGGATAGCACAAGAGTATACGACGCTGTTAACGGCCCAGAAGCCGGACACACAACGGTAGCTCCTGTAAGAACAGGTAATGTTAGTCTTGTATTTGATAGAACTGATTGGCGTTTAGTTGAGGCACAGCATGACGCATCAACAACTACTTACTCTCAGAGTATTGGCCAAAACATTGCAAACATAAATCTTGCAAATGTTGCAACTATATCAGATCTTACTAATAATAGTTACACAGCAAGTGGTAGACTGTTTAAGTTTGATGCGGAAGTTAGGACACAGTTTAATGCAGAAGTCGATACTTACTACGGAACAGGGGCAAGTGGTAATACAGATATTACAACTAACGCAACTAAGATGGCAACGGCTGTAACAGCAGGCGCACTTAATAAGACTTTATACTTAGTGAAAGAGAAAGTAGGTGGCACATGGCAAGGTGGAGAACTAGATGCTAACGTGTTTACACAAAGTGTTGATGGCAGTGATTCACTATCATTACAATCTGCATACGGTTACGATACTACACCATTCGATTATGAAGACGGCTTCGGTAAGGCGTTTGACAGTATGATCTTAGTAGAAAATTATGAAGGCATATTTAAAGGCAATAGTGACTACAGAGTTGAAGGTGTTACTTATAGTGGTTTTGATGGATTTAGCTTTAATCACTTATTATACGGCGAAGAAAGACCTGAGGAATTAGTATACCTTAGTCCTTTAGAAAACTTTATTATGTCCGTGCGTACAGACCCAATTGCATACGACGGCACTGGTACGCCAGTAGCGGCTTTGAGTGTTGGTCCATATGTTGCAGATTCTATTACAGCTTCAGATGCAAATGCAACAATTACTATTACTAGTCCACTAGCAAGTATGTTATTAAATAATAGCGATATTGTTAAACTAGTAGATGAATCGAATACTGTATTAGCAGGATCGCATACAATCAGCAACGTTACATCAACTACATTCACTATTAACTTATCTGGTGTTACTGCTAACGTAGTATCTTTGGCTGGCAATGTTACGATAACAAGTGGTATTGATGCAGTATCAGTTGAATACATTATACATAACGACTTATACGGGCAGTCTGAATACTTACGAGTATTAACAGACGGTAGCACATCTACTACAATTGCTAAGGCAATTAATGCATGGGACACGGAGATTACAGTACTAGATTCAACTTTACTACCGCAACCACAGCCAGGCAAACCAGGCGCTATTTGGATTAGTAAATCTGAGCGTGTTGAGTACGCAAGAATTGTAGGAAACGTGCTTAAAGATATTACACGCGGCACTAGAGGTACAGTTGTGCCTGCAGGCGATATTTACTCATACACCGGTAACGTTGCAGTAAGAACTGCGTTAACCCAGACACACGTTGTTGGGGCAAGTGTAGTGGCAGCCGGGGCTAGTGAGGTGTTTAATACATCAACGTCGGATGGCGGTTCAGTAGGATACGATAGTAGAGATCCAGAAGATTCTAACTGGTTAAACCCAACAGGAGCACAAAAGAGCTTAACAGACCGATCAAATAGATCAAGTACACAGAAGATTTCAGCATTCTTGCAGGGTGATAGCATTGCAAGTATTGGATTTGACAGTCGTGGATTTGATACAGTCGGATGGGACAGCTTTTAAAATATAAGTTAATGAAAAGTGATAAATAAGTACAATGAGCGAAGACAAACAAACTGTAGAAGAAAGCAAAATGACTGAAGAAGATCAGATGGTTGATAATGCAGGTTTAAACATGAGCGGACATATTTTGATCCGTGACGTCGAAACAGGCGAAGAGCTAATTAATAAAAGAAATGCAATCCATTACGGTAATATGGCAAGGATTGTAGCAGAAGCGTTAAACAATACGGCTGATTCTTATATTAATTACATTGCATTTGGCAATGGTGGCACTAGTGTTGACAGCAGTGGCGGCAAAGTATTATACAGATCGCCGAGAGTAAGCGAGGCTTACGAAGCATCAGCATCGTTGTATAACAAGACACATCATAAAGATATACAAGGTGCAGAAGCAGATTCTAGTAACAAGATTGAAATTGTTACCGGGCCTTCTTATACGGACATTAAGATGACTGTTACATTAGGCTATAATGAGCCAAGTGGGCAGGAAGTTTTCGATAGTAGTACAACAAACGAAGGTAATTATATCTTTGACGAATTAGGAGTTTTCACAAACGCAACAGAATTTGATAATTCAAAAATGTTAACGCATGTGATATTTCACCCTGTTCAAAAGAGCCAAAACAGAGTGATAGAAATAATTTATACGATTAGGGTTCAACTAAGTTAATGAGGATTTATTAAATGGCGTATTCAATAACAACAAACGATGGGCAAGCGATACCAATAGCCGACGAACAGCTCGATAGTGGATCTTTGTCTTTAACTGTTATTGGGCGTAATGCTACAAACTACGGTCAAAGTATTGCAACAAACACTTTAAGACAATTAGAAAACTTTGCTAGTAACACACCCCCTGGAGCAACATATACTCCAACTGGACAGTTATGGTACGATAAAGGCGAAGATACCCTACGAGTTTACGACGGAACAGTATGGAGCAGAGTATCAGCAGTACCAGTCTCAGCTCAAGACTTAACGTTACAGGTTACAACAGGTACTTCTTACTTTAATAATACAGAAGACAAACTTAAAGTTTATGACGGTGCAACCTTTAGAGATGCAGTCATACCGGGCGGTACTGTTACTTCAGCTTATGCTGGTAACACTGCGGCATCAGGTGATGCTAGTAACTACGGTGCTAAAGTAGAAACAATTTTCTTAACATCAACAGAAGCAACAGCAAGTGTTATACCTGTTGTAGCAATTAAGTATGTAAGTGATTCAAATTCAGGACCACAAGGCGAACTAGCAGATTCATTACATGACAGTGCAAATGCAACAGTAATGGCTATCTTCTCAGATAGAGCATTCCAAGTTGCGGACACTGATCCATATCACGATACATTAAGAGATTCGTTAAGTTTCGGTAACGGTGTTACTCCAAGTATCACAAAAGGTTTAAACTTACGAAAGAATTATACCGACACTACTGTAGCACAAGCAGGTACAACTGAATGGGCAGATAAAGCAAACGCTATTTACACCGGCGCAACTATCAATGCCGCAGACATCATACATGTCGGCTCACCAAACTGGGTACCGACTGGTGCCTCTGTTCTAGGTAATAGTGCAAACGTCTTTGACGATCTGCATGTTGAGCAAGCGCAATTTGGTAAAACAGCTACCGCTAAAGCAATTGGTTTTATCGGAGACGTTACACTAGGTAATGCATCCAGCTTAATAAAGCATGTCTACACAGAAGATTTAACTGTAACCGGTGATTTAAACTTCTCTGGTGTTAACGATATGGGTACTGTTGAAACTGCTACTATTGGTGCATTGACACTAACAGAAGGCACAATTTCAGATGTACCGACAGCAAGCACTGACATTGCAAACAAATTATATGTCGACAATGCAACAACATCAAGTTCGTTAGTTGCTGGCACAGTTACACTAGGCAGCGGTGCCGGTTCCAGCACTCATTATCCGATGTTTGCAGACAACCTTACCGGTAATGAAAACGCAAGAGTAAACGCGGCTTTTTCATTCGTTCCAAGCACAGGTGTATTAAGCACAGTTGCATGGTCCGGTACTACTGTAACAGCAACAGGAACTGTAACAGGTGCTACATTAACTGACGGTACTTTAAGTATTAACAGTGGTGCTTTAACTGGTGCAACTACAGGTAGCTTTAGTAGTACAGTTACAGCTAACTTGTTTAGTGGTAACACTACTGGTACTACTGTAACAGCATCGGGTGCAGTAACAGGCGGTACATTAACAGACGGTACAGCATCATTAGCAGGCGGTGCTTTAACTGGTGCAACTACAGGTAGCTTTAGTAGTACAGTTACAGCTAACTTGTTTAGCGGCACAGCTACAGCGGCACGTTATGCTGACTTGGCAGAGGTTTATGCTACAGACGCAGATTATGCACCGGGAACGGTTGTTATGATTGGCGGCGAAGCTGAAATTACACAAACACTAAGTAGGGCTGAAACAGAAGTATTTGGCGTTATATCAACAGACCCAGCTTACTTGATGAACAAGGACGCTGACGGTTTACCAGTTGCTTTACAAGGACGAGTTCCTGTTAAAGTTGTTGGCCCGGTAGCAAAAGGCGAAAGATTAATTAGCAGTGATATACCAGGTGTTGCAGTAGGGGTTGGCGAAGAAGACTTTGCTCATCAGTTACAAGCAATAATTGGTCGTTCACTAGAAAACAAAACAGACGAGGCAGAAAGCCTTGTCGAAGCAGTGATAGGCATAAAATAAATTTAGGAGATTTAAATGGCTTCAGGATCAACAATTACATTAAGCGGTGGGACTACTATGACCCAGGTCGTAGCGGGGACAGACTTAATTGATGCAGACGATTTCAACAATGCCCGTACTAACGTGAACGCATTGATGGCCGGTGCACAAGATGTTACTACCGGTACATTTACAGCGGCTTCAACATACGGATGGGGCCAAGGCGGTGTTGGTGTTTCATCTGCAGTCGTAGGCGCACTTGTTGTTGATGACGGTGCAGGCGGATTTAAAGATTTACAGGATGACGTACAGGCAATGTGTGCATTCTTAGGTCAAAGCGTTAGAAGTGGCGTAGAATCAGACGTAGACGAAACAGATACTATATTAGCGGCAACTTGGAATAACTTGATGTTAAACATTAAGGACTGTTGGGATGGTAGATTTGTACCAAACAGCAGAACAGCGGCAACTGATGCTTCTGTTACAAGAACAAGTGCATGGACTAATACATTAACACAACAAACTGATTGGACTTTTGCCAGTGAAGGAGCTACTAGAGAGTTCTTTAACGGCGGTGGTGCATTAGGTGTTAGTGCTAGTAGAAGTGGCGGTACTTCGCATACGCAGAACACACAATGGACTAATAAACTTAGTGCATTAAGTGATGTATGGCTTTACCACAATACAACTACAGCAAGTGCAGGAACAAGTGCAGGTTTAGGTTTTTACGAACTAACTACAGCGTTCCAGCAGATTAATATTTACTATGGCGGCGCTTCTCCGTATACTTCGGATTACATTCAAGTACTAGCTAAAGTAAACAGCACAACTAACCCAACTGTTGTATCAATACAAACAAAACTACTAGATGATGGCGATAACGTGCTTGACCAAAACGTTGATGGTACTTTAACTATCAATGCAAGACGTCACCAGCCAGACGCAAGTGGTTCAGGATTTTCATTCGCAGTACCTACAGACTCAACAGGTGCAATTAGCGGAAGTTAATTACAACTTAAACTTTTCCATAAGTTTAAAAAGCCAGACTTTCGAGTTTGGCTTTTTTTTGGGTAATAAATAGTACTATGAGCATACGACTATCCAAAGCACTAGAATTCGCAAATTACAGAGTGACACTCAACAATCAGGGCTCTGCTCTGAAGGCTAAGACTCAGAACTTATTGAGTTACAGCCTAAACGGTGGCACATTTACTATTGATCTCCCATTGTTAACTTTTTGTAAACAGTTGATAGACTTAGAACATACAGAAGCGGTACTACTTGATAGCTATACAAATCCTATCAAAGTAGAGCTAAAAGAATTTTACGAGGAAATTCTAAGCCGCTGGTTCGAAGTGACAAACGACTATTACGTTGAATACGAAAAGCTACGCAAGGCTAGAAAAGTACACAAGGTTATAGATCTCAATGAAAAAGGAGAATAGTCGCGGCATAGTAATGTTCGCGCACAACAACGATGAAATAGATTATTTCAAGTTGGCTGTTGTTAATGCACGTTTAATACAAAAGCATTTAGGTATTAAAAACATAACAGTAGTAACAGACTCGCATAGTCTTGCCCACGCAGAAGAAGAGCTAGGCAAAAAAGCAATCAAGAAAGCAATAAATAACATTGTAATATCCGAGAAGGATAGAAATTTCAAAAGAGCAAATATGCGTATCTATAAAGATACAAGCCATACTGCTAAACATTTATCTTTTTATAATGTTAACAGATGCGATGCATATGATATCTCACCGTACGATGAAACAATACTGCTAGACGCAGATTACTTAGTACTAAGTGATACATTGAACCAGTGTTGGGGACACAACAATGAGTTGATGATGAACTGGAAATGGCAAGATGTTATGCACGAAAGGAAGTTTGAAAGTTTAGATAGATTAAATGACCTAGGCATTACAATGTACTGGGCAACTGTTGTTTACTTTAGAAAAACTTCGTATGTAGAAAGTTTCTTTAATTGCGTACAGCATGTAAAAGACAACACGCAGTTTTATAGAGATTTGTACAAGTGGAAAGGAAACTTGTACCGGAATGATTATAGTTTTAGTGTAGCGGCACACATGATGGGTGGATTCGTAGATAAAGGAATACCGCAATTGCCAACTACACTGTATAAGACGTTTGACACAGATGATGTGCATAGTGCAGTGGATGCCAACACATTGTTATTGTATTTAGAAAAACCACGCTCACCGGGCGATTTTATGATTACTAAGTGGAGCGGAGTTGATTTGCACGTTATGAATAAATGGGCAATCAACAGAATAAGCAAGGAGCTTTTGAGCTATGTCAAGTGAAGACAAGGACTATAGGAAGATACAACAAGATTCAACAGAATTAAACGGAGATGGAAATCGCCAACGTGGTAGATACGGCGAAGACGAGAGTCATCTCAAACCTGACG
>Ga0209092_10000555_pt1 | contig 37026 bp, 33 predicted proteins | sample FraStrMetagenome_FD_187446 | JGI IMG/M metagenome (GOLD analysis project Ga0209092, IMG submission 187446) | Marine eukaryotic phytoplankton communities from Arctic Ocean - Fram Strait ARC3M Metagenome (SPAdes) (version 2) | ecosystem: Environmental > Aquatic > Marine > Oceanic | place: Fram...
CCACGAACCTTCCTGAATGCCTAACTTAAGAAAATTCTTTTTTCCAGTATATTTAGCATGCATATCTTTGTAAATATTATTAGTAGCAGCACTTTTTCGAGTAGCAACCCCTGATGAATTTTCTACTAAACAACACGATAAATCAGACGCCAAAAATTTTCTATATCCGAGTATTGGGTTTCTGTAAGGAGCCCCTTTTTTACTTTGTCCTATAACTTCATAACCTTCAAGAGTTGTTTCTAAACCACCACCAGTTATGTCTGTACCATTTATAGTAATGTTTCCTCCAGTATATTTGGAATTAGCACAGCTTCCACTGGCGGCTGTAGTTATAACCTGAACTGTTAAAGGCCATGTATTACCACTGCATTCTGTAACACCAGAAGGGTCTTGACAGCATGCGTAAGGGAAAACAATATCAGTAACTTGTCCTATAATCTCTCCTCCAGCAGAACCATTTTTAACAGTTGCACCTTTAACAAAAGCTTTATCAAACCCACTGTTCTCGTATATATGTTTCGTTATATCGGTAATTAAAAAAGGAAGCAAACAACATTGTTTACCGCAACCAGCATCAGTACATCCTTTACCACCGCCATTTGCTCGTGATTTACACGTCATGGTAAATTTAGGATTTTTATTAATGTAAACAGATTCTTTACTACTAGCATTAAATGTAGTGGGAACGGTTTTTCCATTTTCTGATTGCTTTGTTGTTCTCATATTTTTGTATTTGAATGATCGCATTTATATTATGAAAAGAAAAAATAACAGAAATATATATATATATATATGAAGTTATTTATCAATGTATTAATTTTTATTTTTTCATTTCTTATAATTCGATATTTATGTATAAATATAAAACAAAGTTTAGAAGGATTTTGTTCAGAATCGGGAAATAGTAAAAGTGCTTGTGCGGCAATAGCTAACAGTGAAAATAGTGAGTCGTCCAATTATACAACTAAACTTATAGCTAATACAAAAAAAGAACTCACGGATTTGATGGCGAAAGTTTCTAAATCAGTAACCTCCAGTGAATCACAAATACAAAAAAATACCCGGGGTATTGCGAAAAACACCAAAAGTAAAAATCAAGTAAAGGCTGAAATAGCACCAGATTGAGTAATTCACATAATTAGCAAAAAAAAAATGATATTATATTATAAGTATGATATCATTCATTTGTTTTCTTATAGTATTTTTTATAATTATTATTTCAATGCATGTTTTTAAACCCACTTTGATAGAAGGAGCCGATCAAGGGTGCACGCAAGCTGAAAAAAATACAAATAGCCAAGTTTATAAAAACGCAGGGAAGATTAAGCAACAACAACAAAGCGTTCGCGATTTTAAAAAAGACATTGAAACAAAAATGAAAGCTTTATCCGCAAAATTAAAGACATTTAATCCTTTAATATCCAAAAATACTTCTATGGTTCAAAATAATGAATTGTCCATCAAACAAATAGCTGCTAACGCACAAAAAGCGGCTATCGCGAAAGAAAAAGAAATGGATAAAGCGGCTTAATACTAAATAATGTTATAATTCGTTTGACTGGATTTCATCAAAATTGCAAATAATTTCATTATTTTGAACTCTTTCTCTCTCATCTAATGATAATACTATCTGTGAATTAATATCATTATTCATTTTTTTTATTATTAGATTATGTTTATTCATAAAATAATAAATATTCAAATAATTATTGATGGTAAAAATTAATAACGCTGCTACAAATATGGTTCTACTATTTAAAATAGTATATAATAAATAAGATATATGGATATTTGAACAACCCAAAATATATAAAAGCAAATAAGGAGTCATTTTTTTAAAATAAGTTTTCTTGCGATTAATAACACACAATGCTAAATTAAAATGAATAAGGGCATGTATCATGGAACAAAAATAAGAAGCGAATGCCACGTAATAGAACGTAGCAATTCCCCCCAGTTGAACATTTTGGATATCATAAATAACAAAATCCAATGTGTGGTTTTGTGCACCAAATGTAATTATATCGATTGTTTTAAAATTGGTTTCAAAATCCATTGTCCATATCACTCCAGCTAAAAAATACAATATAAAAAAATAAATCAGTGATTTGAATTTGATATGAGGTTTGTCATCATATAAAAATATTTCAGATTTAAAGAAACGCCGTATATTATATTTTCTCTTACAAATTTCACAATTGGTGTATTTTTCATTATTTATATTTTCAACTCTCCATTTATTTAAACATTCCAAATGGACATATTTTTGTGACCCTCGGCAATTGCAGGGTGTTATTAACGCCGCTTCCCCATTTTCCAAGCATATGCGGCATTCGGCTAGTGAATTTTCATCATAAATTTGTATTTTTGTTTCACTCATTGATAATATATATATATATATATATAACTGAAACTATTTTATTGTTATACTAATATATATGGAGTCGTTTTTCAAAAAAGCCGCGACGGATGTAGATAATTTACAACAAGAATATCTGGGTCCGAATTATAAATATTATACGGGTATTAAATCCCCTGGCGATATGTCCATGAACGATACAGGCACCATGACGCAACTAGGTACAAATGTAGGTGGTATAATAAATTATGTGAAGTTGTTGGTTGAAGGTGGTGGGAATGCATCTAAAACCGGAAAACCTTTAGGAAATAAATTTTTTTTACCTACTGGTGGCAAGTGTACAACCAAGGGTGGTAAACAAGTAGTGAGAAATGTATACGTAAATAATGTTCCAACTGGAGAAATTAAATTTATTTCTGAAGGACTTGGAGTAGACATGTCTATGTTTAAGGGTATGCTTCCTGGTATATTAGAAGATGTTGAAGATTTAAACCCATTGCCTTTGTTTGGTGCGTTTATGCAAGGTTCATCGCCTCCGTGTACTAGAATAACAATGGAAACGATTGATGTGAATAATAAATCTTCAAAAGGGTCGGCATTTATAGCAAACTCTGAAATTAGAGCCATGCCATCGGTATGGTTTTCCGGAAGCAAACCAACACTGGAAGGATTTTTAAATGCTAATAAAGTTATAAATGGCGTTAAATCAGAAAAAAAAATAAAACTTAAAAAAGGATTAATACCTAATTTATTTAGAACTAGTGTTGGTTTACTCATGTTATACTTAATTTTTAAATTGACATATAAAAAGAATTAATTTATTGAAATAATTATTTTTAATAAATTAATTAACGTCGTCGTCTCTTTCTTCGTCTGGTTCTATTGTATTTTCTGGTGCGTTTTCTATTGTATTTTCTGGTGCGAGTTTTTCTGCGACTACGTCTTCTTCTACGACTACGTCTTCTTCCGCCTCCCGCTGCTGGTGCTGGATGAAAATTACTAGGCATGGTTTCTTTGGCCAATTTCCCGGTATTAGTTATTAATGGGTTCTTCATATTATTTAAGTTTTTATGGGCATCTTTGAAATGGTTCTTAACTTTGTCTTTTTCTGGTGAAGCTGATAATTTTCTTAAAGTATGTGCTTCAATTTCGTTCAGGTTTTGTCTAGCAACGGGCATAGCTTGATTAATTGTCCTATTTACATGAGGTTGAGTAGACTGTAATGTATTGGGTGCAACTGCCTGCGACATCTTGTTGATATTATCCACAGCCATCTGCTCAGCGTCTTTTTTTACTTTATTAACACCTTGTTTAAGTTTTGATGTGACGTCATCTCCTCTTTTTTTTGCTGCATCTTGTAAGCCAGCAACGGCGGCCATTATGTTACCACCTCTCTTTTTTCTACTGCGAGATCTAGAACGCGATTTTGATCTGGAATATTTTCTAGGCATATATAATTAATTTAGAAAATTATATATATTTAATTTAAAATTTAACTCGTTTGTAAAGTTCCAAAGCAACGAGGCCACCCGCAATTTGTGCTACAACATATGGTAATAGATCTCCAGCTGGTAACTTACCCGCAGCAACCATCATTACAGAGACGGCTGGATTGAAGTTTCCACCTGAATATTTACCGAGGACCAAAATAGCCGCCATTAATGCTAAACCAATTGGTATGGCTTTACCTGTTGCCATAATTACATACAGAAAAAACAAAGTTCCTAAAAATTCAGCAGCATATTTATTCATTATACTATTAAGATAGAAATTATTTGAGCCCGCGTCTGACGTGTAACCATTTTTTTCCTCCTAAAACACATATTCCTGTTCCCACCTTATCACACGCATTGTTCATGACTGTTCGTGTCGCAACAGTCGCTTTTTTACACTGATCTAAACTACACGACCCCTTACTAGAATTGGTAAATAATTGTCTGGGACCAACTGCGATTTTCTTCCAGTAAGTAACATCGCTACTTGTTCCACCATTGGAACGATAATAGTTTTTTCCTGTAATTCCTTTTCCTGTTGGTGAACAATTATCAAATATACCCGGTGCTTTTGCTGTTCCAAAAAGAGGACCGTATCCGTCTGTTTGTTCAAGATTGCTTTTTGTAAAACCTTTACTAACCTGTTTGTTGGGTCTCATAACACGGCGTCTAATAGAATTACTCAGCGCTCCGCTAGAACCATAGTCTCTAGTTGGACCTGGTTGGTTTTGTACTTTGGTTAATTTCAACAATCGCCCTGGTTGGGCTACCCATCGATTATGATAACAATAAGTTCCGCACGACATATAAATAAACTAAATATTTTATTTTATCCGAATGTACTTTCTCCAGAATAATGAATATATAAAAACCCATCTTCGCTTTTGTATTTATTATATATATCACCCATAGCCATAGACGATGGGACTATTTTTTTATTTACAAATAAATAAATAGAAACCTCTGGAGCTAAAATTAAGCGTTTTCTAATAACATACATAAAGTTACACATAATTAGATCATCTGGAACTAAATATTTTTTCCTGGATAATTCTGGTATTTCATGATTGATTCTTTCGCAAATAATTGGAACTCTGTCCGGGTATTGTTGTAATATTCTAAATGATTCGTCTTTTCTTTTTTCAAAACTATGGTTTAACTCAAACTGATTTAATGGGGTATTTTGTTTAAACATTTTTCTAATTCTCATCGGGGTATCTAAAAGAGATGAAGCGCTTAATTTATTAATCATTGAAATATACAAATAAAAAATTATTTAGCCCTAGCTCGCATTTTACGTCTTTTACGTTGCAAACGTCGAGTTCTTTTTTTTTTCCATTTCCATCTCATTTTAGCTGTAGCTTTTTTAAACCTTAGTCCGTGCGACATTATGTATTGATTGTTTTAAACTCTTTAATAGAGTTTCTTTTCTAACAAATGCCTCTGTAATAATTCTTGGCGCGATATTCATAGTAATCAACTCTTGAAACAGTAGTTTACAAGCATATGGAATATTGCATCTGGAAAAGTCTGACCTATTATCACATGTTTTACAGTGGTGAATGTTTTTCTCATTATTGAATATTGCTATTAATCCACATTTATTACAACTATGGACTACAAATTTATCAGAAGCATCATAAATTCTACCTTTTGTAAATCTAGCACACCCATGCGAAACCATACAATCTCTCTCCATCTCACCAAATCTCAGTCCACCATCTCTGGCTCTTCCTTCATGTGGCTGACGAGTCAAATTTACCATTGGACCACTGCCTCTTGAATGTTGTTTATCATTCACCATATGTTTCAATCTTTGGTAAAACGCCGGACCTATGAATATACTGGTTTCCAATTGTTCACCCGTCATTCCGTTCATCATTACTTCATTGCCGTGTGATTCATAACCACTCTTTGATAAAAGTTTACAAATATCTCTAACTTTATAATCAACAAAACTTGTTCCATCGCCATACAATCCTAAATCTAACAATACTTTTCCAAGCAAAGTTTCTTTTAACTGTCCAATGGTCATACGAGATGGGATAGCATGCGGGTTAATAATAATATCTGGAACAATACCTGAAGCTGTGAAAGGCATGTTTTGATGTTTTAAAGTGTTTCCGATTGTCCCTTTCTGTCCATGCCTAGAACTGAATTTATCCCCGATAACTGGTTTCCGGTATGTTCGAATTCTTACTTTCGCAAACGTATATCCATCACCATTTCTATTAATGTAATTTTTATCAATGTATGTTTCCTCATGTGTTTTATATGAACGACTTTGGTCTTTGTATTTAATAACTTTAGTATGATCATTTCTATTTTCTTTGATTGGAATAACCTTTCCTAAAATTATATCTTTATTTTCTATTCTAGTATTTTCTGGAATAATACCTTGTGAGTTTAATTTATCGTAATTAGCGAATTTCATTCCTTTTGTTTTAGATGGGTCTGGTTTGCATCTGATTTCTTCGTCGCCATGAATTTTTTTATCTTCGTCTTTTTCGGTGTGATAAATAGTAGCACTGAATAATCCTCTGTCTAAAGCATCCTGATTAAAGATTACAGAATCTTCCTGATTATATCCAGAATAAGACATAATAGCAACAACTACTACTGAACCAGAAGGGATTTTTTCCAATTTTACAAAGTTCATAACTCGTGTATCAACCAACGGACGCGACGGATATGAAAGCACATATGCTGTTTTATCCATTCTATGAGTATAATTGGTCACATATACCCCCATGGCTTGTTTACCCATAGCACATTGGTATGTGTTTCTAGGACTTTGATTATGGTCTGGGTATGGAATACATGAAGCTAATAATCCGAAAATGGTGCTGGGATGAATTTCACAGTGTGAATATTTATTATAAATATTGCCTTTGATTTCGGCATTTAAATTTTTTGGAAACATCGCTATCATTGAATAATTTTGTTCTTCGGGGTCAATGTATTCGACAACCGAATCATCAAAATCATGATCAACAAATAAATCATTCCAAGTCAATTCCTTTTTTCTTAATTTTTCAATATCATTATTTGTAATCAGTAATTTATTGTTTTTTACCTTCAATAATGGTCTTGTAGGTCGACCCGCGTCATTATAAATTCTAATCTCTTTTTTCTTATAATCAAATACAATCCCTGTATAGATATTTAATATGCCCTGGTGTTTTTTTTTCTTCATAAATTTGTAACATTCCTCTGGATTTTTCAAAATACCCAACCAACAACCGTTGATAAATAATTTAACATAACCAAATAATTCTTTGCTACTACAATCTTCGATCTTAGTAATATAAGGGTCAGATAATTCATAAATAATATTACTGTTCGAGCGTATTGTAATGTGGGCCATATAAGATAAATTTTTTACTACACCAATGGGCGCTCCTTCTGGTGATTCAGCTGGGCAAATATACCCCCATTGGCTATTGTGAAGTTTTCTGGGTGGAATTAATTTTCCACTTTTATCGATTGGTGTATTAATTCTACGGGAATGACTTAAACTAGAGACATAAGTTAATCTGTTCAATACTTGAGCAACACCCACTTTATTAGAATTGGTGTTTTTAATTCCAAAATCTCCTGTTGCTAATGCCCTTTTGATACCATTTTCAATAGTAGTTGATTTAATAATTTTATAAATATTGGTTTGGTTGATAATATTCAAGAAATTTTCTGTAGAACGCCAACTTCCGTTATTAATTTCTCTGATTATTTGTTTGTTCATATCTTTTACTAATTTATTGAAATAATTCCTGAAAAGATTATTCAATAGTGTTCCAGCTAAGTCGATCCTTTTATTTGTATATGAATCCCTATCATCAATCTCCAACCAACCAAAGCTGGTTTTTAATAATTTATTCGCCATGAATCCTAGAAAATATATTTTTTGAATTTTTGTTTTGCAATGTGGAAATAAATCATTATCAAGAACTTTCTCTGTAAATTCGCGTTTCTTACGAGCACCTTCTTCTTTTTCCATATTCAAAGGGGTATACATTACGTATGAGCATAAATATTTTAAACACTCTTCTTGAGTTGTATACTTGTTGCTATCGATGATAGAAGCCTTTAATCCATACACCATTTTCTTCATTTTATCATCACCAATGTCCAAAACGATTTTTTCACAAATTTCTTGGTCTGAAATAATTCCCAACGCGCGAAATAAAACAAACAATGGAACGGGTTGTTTTATTCGTGGAATTTGAACATAAATTGGATGACCGAATCCATTATTTCTTGTTGAAATAGTCATATTAATCTGCTTTGGGGAAATACATTTGAAATCTGGGATTGATTTTATTTCCGCCAACCAAGACCATTTATTGTTATTTTTTGTAATATTGAAACAATATACTTTATTTTCAGCTGCTCTTTCTTGTGGAATAATTGTTTTTTCCGAACCATTGATAATGAAATATCCACCCGCATCTAATTTACACTCTCCTGTAATATTAGTATCCAGATGATTGTATTGATTTAATACACAAATATTGGATTTCAACATAATGGGCATTTTCCCAATATGAATTTTGGAAATTTTTTTATGCAGTGTTTCAACCATTTCCAGCTTTTTTCCATATCGTTTGATAATTTTAATATTAACATCCAACGTCATCGCAGAAGCATAAGTGAAATTTCGCAATCGTGCTTCTTGTGGAAACATTAATTTTGTTGCTCCATTGTTCTCATGGATTGATGGTCTATAAAGATGAAAATTATCAAATGATAAAATTAATTCCAGTGAATATTTTTTAAATTCCTTTACATAATCATGTTCCGAATGAATTGTTACTGGGTTAAACATATCTATTGTTCCCTGTATTTGATTGCTAACGAAATAATTATAGGATTCAATCTGGTGTCTCACACATCTTGCAAGATGCTGTCCTGTAAAATAAGATTCCAAAATTGGCCATGGGTCATATGTTTCACTCATTGTTTTGTTGTTTATCATTGGATTAATTTATATTTCAATTTATCTTTAAATAGTATTTGAAATACAAAAATTAAAATAAAACTATATATATATATGAATAAAAACCCGATAAAAAATAAAAACCCTCATAAAAAAAAATTAATATTTAAACATGACTTGTCTAATAATAATTTAAATGACCTTCTTGGTATTAATAATATTAAAAACCCTATTATTAGTCCTTTACATAGGTGGAAGAATAATAAATTTGGTAATAATAGAAAAGTATCGTTTATATCTCATAATATAAATGAAAAAAATTTAAACATAAAAAAAGATCCAATTAATATGAGCCTGGATAGAATCATTGATTTATTGCGAGAAGAGAGAAAATCATTATCGGAAGACAAATTAACTAAAAATATGGAAAAAATATCAAATACACTTGATGATACTTCCAATAACACATTGTTATTGATGGATAAAAATGATAATTTAGATATTTTTATGAAAAAAACCAATAATAATTTTGAGATGTTATTTAAAAATCCAAATAATAGCGGAAACATGTATTTTAGGTCACCCATTCTTTTTCCAAAAAAACACACTTCCGCAAAAATACAATCTCTTTTGCCTTTGCGACCATTGCCGCCCCCACCGCCTATCAGAAGGGTAACCATAGAAGCAGAAATCGAGTGTTTATCTGATATTTTAGATTTGATAAAAAAATACCCGCTTACCATTGGTGTTAAATATAATATAAACATGGAAGCAGTTCATAAAATAAAAGAACCCTTGGAAGAGTTGGATTCGATGATAGGCATGAAACAATTAAAAAACAATGTTGTTGATCAAATTATATATTTTATGCAAGATTTACATCTTATAAAAAATAAGAATGAAGATTTCATGCATACTGTTATATACGGTCCACCCGGCAGTGGTAAAACTGAAATAGCAAAAATTATCGGCAAAATTTTTTGCAAAATGGGATTGTTAAAAAAAAATATATTTAGAAAAGTTACTAGAAGCGATCTAATAGCAGGGTATTTGGGTCAAACCGCAATGAAGACCAGAGATGTAGTGAACGAATGTTTAGGTGGTGTATTATTTATAGATGAGGCGTATGCTTTGGGTAATTCGGAAAAAAGAGATAGTTTTGCGAAGGAATGTATTGATACACTATGTGAGAGCTTGAGTGATAATAAAAGTGAACTGATGGTAATAATTGCTGGCTATGAAAAAGATTTAGATAAATGTTTTTTCGCGTATAATCAGGGATTAAACTCGCGTTTTCCATGGAGATTCAAAACAGATGATTATAGTGCTAGTGATTTAAATTTGATCTTTCAAAAAAAAGTAAAGGATGCGGGATGGTCAATTGAAGAAGAGGTGTCCAATATTTGGTTTGAAGACAAAAAGGACTATTTCAAATATTTTGGGAGAGATATGGAAACATTATTTGCTAAAACAAAAATTGCGCATAGTAGACGGGTATTTTGTAAAGACAAAAGTGTAAAAACAAAATTAACAATGAAAGATATTGAAAAAGGATTTGCTATGTTTATTGATAATAATGAGGTAAAATCTAGAAAAGGCGAAGGTATGATGAGCGATATTGCGAAGTTTATGTATGTATAAAAATTGAAGTGTTTATTAATTGATTTAAATATATATATTAAAATCAATACAACAAAATGGTATTCATCTATGTGTTAAAGTTAAATCAAGGAAAATTTTATATTGGTAAAACAGACAATCCCAAATTTCGACTTGATTCTCATTTTAAAAATGGCGGGTGTACGTGGACAAAAAAATATAATCCAACACAAATCATTGGGCTGTTCCCCGACTGCGATGACTTTGATGAAGATAAATATACTTTAAAATATATGTCAACGCATGGAATTAATAACGTCAGAGGTGGGTCGTTTTGTCAAGTTAATTTATCAAGTGAAAATAAAAAGACAATTAAAAAAATGATATCAAGTTCGAATGATTGTTGTCATTTTTGTGGAGAGACAGGTCATTTTATTGGAAAATGTTATAAAAAAAAAGGGAAAAATAAATATTCGAAACAGAATAAACATTTTCTAGAACTTTCCAAAGATTATGAAAGCGCTGACGAAGTTGAATGGGAGGAAAGTGATGACGAGGAAATATCTCCAGAGAATTTGGAAATATCGTTTTGTGAATTAGATAAAGATGATGGTATATATATGTTTAATGGGAAAAAATATTTATGGTGTGACGGCGAATTGTATGAAGAATCCAGCACCAAAACTCCAAAAAAATTATTAAAACATTTTGAAGCCAATGACATGCTGTATACTGATTATGGTGATTATAATTGGAAATCCATACATGGAAAAAAAAAGACCCCCTCTACAAGAAAAGGCGGTTGTCATAAATGTGGAAGAAAAGGACATTATGCTTCAAATTGTTATGCTAGAAAACATATCAATGGTAATTATTTATAATCTTAAATGTATATAAATGAATCAATGGTATAAAACACTAAAACGTGCACCTTGGTCACCGCCCAGTTATGTATTTGGTATAGTATGGCCTGTTTTATATGTTTTAATGGGTATTTCATTTTATATTACCTGGAATGATAAAAAATGTTTTCCTTATTGTAATGCCCTAACCTTTTTTTTAATTCAGTTAAGTTTTAATTTAGTATGGACTACCATATTCTTTAAATATAAGATGCCCAAATTAGCTCTTCTGGATCTAATAGCTACTTTAGTGTTTACTATTATTACATACATTAATGTTGTTCATATTAATAGATTAGCAAGTTCCTTATTGCTCCCTTATATTGTTTGGATGTGTTTGGCCTTTTCGTTAAATTTATACATAGTGATAATGAACTAAAATTTATATTAATTGGTTATAATTCATATATTTTTCTATAGTAATTTATTTAGCAATGAGTGGGAAAAAAACTATTAAAATCAATCCTAAATTTTTTAATAAAGGAAATAAGACTAAAAAACGAGAAAGAAAACAAAAACCCGTATTGGAAAAATCAATGAAACCAAATAATATAAAAAAACAGTTATTGCAAAAAATTAAACAACACCAGCAGAAAACGATTGACATGAATAGGGAACATGTTTCGAAAGAAGACAAAGAATTCCAAAATAATTTCTCGAATTCCATGGGTTATTTGCAAAAAATGATAGCGGAAAAGAAAAAGAAAAGGAAAAAACGGGCTACAATAAAGAACACGCCTAAAAATTTTTCAAATAAGAAACAATCAGTTGTACAACCACCCAGCATAGTATCATCAAAACCTTCATGGGGGTGTTTAAAAAATGGAAATTTACCTACATATTCGCAGTTTAAAAAAACATTGAAACATAAAGAAACTGATAAAATTCAACTAACGTCTGCTCCAGAAAAACCGATTGAAAAATCTACAGGTCGACAAGACAAATTAAGTAGATTAAAAGATAAATTTTCAACTGAAAAAAACAAACAAAAACTAGAAAAACTTCAAAAAATAAAAAAGAAAATATTGGAAAAAAACAAAACTATAAAATTATACAAATTGGGAAAACGAAAAAAAGAAAATAATATTGGCGTTTTGATTAAATCTGGTAAAACTAGAAAAATAATTAAAGATGAAATTTTGGTATTAAAACAAAAAAGTATTATGGAAATAAAGGTATATCTTAGAAAACATAATATTATTAAAACGGGTTCGACCGCGCCCGAAAGTGTTTTAAGAAAAATATATGAAGATTCGTATTTAGCAGGTGATATATATAACAAAAATTCAGAAAATTTATTGCATAATTATATCAATAAGTAAAACTAAAAATTGAAGTATATTGGTATTTTTAATTTAAATTTAAAATACCAATATTTATACAATGTTCGCATTCGAGAATCGCAATAACAACCAAATTCCTGATATTAATGTAGAATTTGTCAGGTCGGAACAATATGCATCTCTCACCCAACAGCATGCGAATGGTTCAATTGGATTCAAACCGTATATGATTAAAAAAATAATTGATAAACATATACACGAAGGGATGACTGGTTTTGGTTCTAGGCGAGTTTATTCTTCTTTCGGTCTGGATACTGGGGTTTTGAAAAAAATACACCATGCTGTATATTTGAAAAAATGTGAATTGGCTGTTAATATTATTCAGATATGGTTTACCGACATGATGTTCAGACCTGGTGGCTCTGGATTTGAGACGGCGAAAATAAGCTTTGAAACAAATGGGAAAATGTTGGAAAAATAGACATTAATTAATCAATTTAAAAATCTCTCTTCTAATTAAAATAAATGCCTACAATGATGGACACTTATTTTATACAAGACGCAAAATATACGGAAAAATATGGAAATAATTGTATATTTTTAATGCAGTGCGGAACATTCTTTGAAGTATACGGTCGACAAGATTCAACTGGTAATTTTGTAAATGATAAAATAGAGAATTTTGCGCGCATTTGCGATATGACTATAGCATCGAAAAGCACACCCGGTAGAAATGGTAAAAAACACCAAACTTATAAGGGTTGTCGTGTTTTTATGGCTGGGTTCTCTCCTATTGAACGCCTTGATAAATATGTGATGCGCTTAACAGAAAGCGGATTTGTTGTTCCCGTTTGGGTCCAGGACGAAAAGGTTCCGAGTATTCGTTCGGAACTGGGGGTTTATACACCAGGGACCAATTTTAATTTGAAAAGCAGAGAGATTACTAATAATATAATGTGTATTTGGATTAACAAGAAGGAGAAAACGTTGATTAACAAAAATCCAGTAATATTATGCGGTATGTCGTCAATAGATATATATACTGGAACATCTAATATGTTTGAATTTAAAGAGCAATATTTTCATAATCCAACTACCTATGACGAGATTGAAAGATTTTATACTACTTATAACCCCAATGAAATTATATTTATATACAACTGCGATGAAGAACACCTTGAGGAGGTTATTAAGTTTTCAGCCATTGAATGCGAAACCATACATAAATTTTCTTCAAATAACAAAGAAGGTCCTTTTTATAAACAAATTGAAAATTGTGATAGTCAGCAATATCAAAAAGAATTATTAGAGAGATTTTATGATATTAATGATTACACGAATTTTTTTGATTCGTTTGGTTTCCGAGAGTATTCAATGGCTACTCTTTCCTTTTGTTTTCTCTTGAATTTTATTTTTTCAATCCAACCCAATATGGTAAAGAAGATAAAAGCTCCAGAATTTAATAATACAACGGATAGATTGGTATTGGCGAATCATTCCGCAAAACAATTAAATATAATTTCTACAAATAATTATTCAGGACGCATGTCTAGCGTGATATCTTTTTTGAATCGGTGCAAAACACCCATGGGAAAACGTAGTATTAAAAAACGCATCTTAAATCCGATAACCAATATAGCAAATTTAAAAAAAGAGTATGAAATTATTGAATATGCGAAAAATTCATACGATGATTTTAAAGCAACACATGGCTTGATGACGCAGATATGTGATTTTGAGAGATTATACAGAAAGATTGTTTTAAAAAGAGTTACTCCTGCTGAACTAGTACAGTTTAATAACAATTTGAAATTAATAAAGATTACCAACAATCAAATGTTGGCGAACGACACGTTTAAAACGTATTTAAAAAACGAAAATCTCTCCCAAAGCTATAAAAAAATTGCGAAAGTTTTGAAAAAACATTTGAATTTCAAGGCTGCTGGAGCTGTTTCTACCAATGTTTTTGAAGACAATATTTTTAACAGTGGTATTTTTCCTGAATTAGATAAAGAAGTCGAGTATTATTACCACCAAAATGAAAGCTTACATGCGATAAGAAAATATCTGGAATCATTTATCAGTAAATACGAAAAAAACAAAAGGTCAGTAAATAATTATGTGAAGGAGCATAAAACTGAAAAGAGTGGATTATATTTTGAAATTACAAAACGTCGATCTGAAATATTAAAGAGAGAAATGTTACATGTTACATCTTGGCCTGTTGAATTGAGTTATATTTCTCAATATGATAAAAAAACCCATTTAGTTAGTTTTGACGGCAATCATATGGTGTTATCATCTGGGACGGGGAACAATAAAAAAATAGAAACTCCTTTGTTGCGGAAATTATACAGCGATGTTATATCACAGAAATTTGTATTAAAAAAAAAGTTGAAAGAAGTTTATTCTGATTTCGTGGATTCTCTCCAAGAATATAAAAAAGATATGGAAACCCTTATTGATTTTATTGTTTCCGTTGATGTTTTATTTACGAAAAGTAAATTAGCCTTGGATTTCAATTATTGCAAACCTGTTATAGATGATACAAAGGAAAAATCTTTTATTGATTCTAAGGATATGAGACATTTATTGATAGAACATATCCAACAAGACGAAATTTATGTCCCGAACGATGTTAAATTGGGACGAGACAGTGAGGATGGTATATTATTATATGGAACAAATGCTGTTGGAAAATCCAGTTTGATTAAGTCAATAGGTATTTGTGTTATTTTAGCTCAAGCGGGATTCTTTGTTCCATGTAGCAACTTTGTTTATAAGCCATATAAAAAGTTGTTTACGAGAATTCTGGGAAATGATAATTTATTTAAAGGCTTGAGCACATTTGCCGTTGAAATGAGTGAATTGCGTGTAATTTTAAAAAATTCGGGACAAGATAGTTTGGTTTTAGGAGACGAAGTATGTAGTGGAACCGAAACCATTTCAGCAATAAGTATATTTCTCTCTGCTTTATTAACATTACATGAGAAAAATTCTTCTTTCATATTCGCAACGCATTTACATGAAATAGTAAAAATGGATTATCTAAAAAAAATAGATAGAACCAAGATGATGCATATGGCTATTAGATGTGATAGCAATGGGGTGATTATTTATGATAGGAAATTAAAGGCGGGATCAGGTAGTAATATATATGGATTAGAAGTTTGTAAATCTTTACACATGCCGAATGATTTTCTAATAAAAGCGCATGAAATAAGAAGGTCTATTTACCCAGAAGACAAAGAAATCATGTCTGCTAATAAAACGAGATATAATTCTAATAAAATAAAAGGAAATTGTGAATTATGTGGAGGGACGGGTGTTGATATTCACCATATGATTCCGCAAAAAGAATCAAATGATAATAAATTTATTGGTAGCTTTCACCAAAACCACGCTGCTAATTTAATGAATTTATGCAAACAGTGTCATAACAAAGAAACTATTTCAAATAGAAAATTAAGAAAAACAAAAACAAGCGAGGGTATGAAATATATGGAAACTTTTTAGAATTTACAGCATTTTAAAACAAGTATCTTTTTAAAATGCTATATATATAAATGGAAAAAAGTTTATTAGGACAATCATTAAATTTTATCAGTGAAAATTTTTTAGATATAACTTTAGTAGTATTAATCATATTTTTAACCATTAGTTATATGATTATGAATGGTATAACAATAGAAGAAACAAACCCAAAATTGAAAGAAGTTGTTGTTTTTGAAAATATGGAAAGCGGCAATGAAGTTAAATCAACAAGTAGTAATTTAGAAGTAGCGTTGAAAAAAGGATTTTGCGAACAAACAAATTCAATGAATGATCCAGATGAAAATTGTAATAAATTAGATAAAACGACATGCTCTAAGTATGTTAAATGCTGTTTATATGATATCAAAGGCAACAAATGTGTTAGCGCAACGAGTGGTCGGCCAACTAACCTCTCCTCATCTATAGATGAATGGTATTATTTAGGTGAATTAAAGAAAAAATAAAAAATTGATTTATAGAACTTATGTTATATTATTATAAGAAAGATGATTATACCAGTTAAGTGTTTTACCTGTGGAAATGTTATTGGAAATAAATGGGAATTTTATGTACGTGAAGTGCGTAAAAGAAAACTAGAATCTGGACAAGATTTAGAAAAAGTCGTTTATTTAACAAATAATAATATTAAGAAAACAGTTGAGGGTGAAGTAATGGATGATTTAAAATTAACAAGAATGTGCTGTAGACGGCATATGTTAACTCATGTTGATATAGAATAAATTTCTATACAATATGTATATCATGACATCGCCAACGATTTTATCCGAATCAAATTCTAGAAGTAGAAGTAAAAAAAGTCCTACAACGCGTTCTAAAAGCCGTTCTCATAGCCGTTCTAAAAGCCGTTCTAATAGAAGACATATCGTTTCTATAGGACATGACGGAGAAATGGGCGAACCATCTGGACGTGGGCGTAAAAGCATTAAGCACCGTCGTCGCAGAAAACACAAAACTCGTCGCAAACACAGAACTAAACATTGTAAATGTAAAAAACCTTGTAAATGTAAAAAGACGTGCAAATGCAAACGAAAAACCAAACGTCGAAAAAAAAAACGAAAAAAACGCCGAACTAAAAAACGCCAGCGTGGTGGTTCAAAAATGTTAAATTCTTCAAATTATCCAAATCCTTTACCAAAAGGAGGTCCTTGGTCTCCAGGTAGCGATAGCAATGGATTAGGAAAAGGTTATTATTATAAAAATAATACAGACCCGTTTTTACCAAATCCCCAATACAATGGAAAATCCTTTAATATGAAGGGAGGTGGGTTTTTTGATTTAGCGAAAAATTTACCAGGCGGGACAGATTTATATGATGCTTACTGGAAAGGCGGTAATGTCGTTAAAAATACTTATCAGACTTGGAAAGGTGGGAAACAATACGTTGACCCTAATCCATCAGTCCAGCCTAGTTTAGATAAACCACCCGTCCAGTATTCGCCCGCGCCCGACCTGACTCATATTACAAAAACCTCACAGACAAAAGCAGCCGCTTATGATAACAATTAATTATATATTTTTTTATAATATAAAATATATAATGGTATTGCTGAAAAGTTTTAAAAGTTTTAAAGGTTATTGTACTCCAGTTCGTGTTTATTTAATAATTTCATTATTTAGTATTTTAGGATTACTCGCTCAAAATATATCGGATACTCGCAAATATAATGTTGGAAAATATAGTTGTAATTTGGAACATAATAATTTATTTTTTTTTATATTTAAAATCGCATATATAGTGATATGGACTTACATATTACAAGAATTATGTAAAAGTGGATACAAAAGCGTCTCTTGGTTTTTTGTTTTGTTGCCTTTTATATCATTTTTTGTGATAATTGGGTTATTTTTGCTATTTAATATTTTAAAATAAGTTAATACTTTTGTAAATGTTTAAAAATATTAACTCAAGATATATCAGAAATGGATACAGTTAATGAAATCCCATGGGATATACTTAATAAATATTTTACAGAAAACCCCCATTTCCTTACAAACCATCATTTGAAATCATATAATGATTTTTTCGATAAAGGAATAATTCAACTTTTCAAAGAGAGAAACCCCATTCATTTTTTGAAAGAAAGGGCTATGATAACAAAAGACGAAGAAACTAAACATGTTGGACACAAAACAGCTTTGGGCGAATCGATTCCACTAACTTACAAAGAAATGCAAAATATATATCCACATAAATCGTATGAAGAATTGTTGAAAACATGGACCAGTTCTAGCAATCAAGGTCCAATTAAAACAACAACGAGTGAAGAATACATTTATGAATCAAGATTATTTGTTGGCGGTAGAAATGGAAATAAATTATACTTTGGAAAACCAATAATTTACGAAAAAAACGGAGAAAATCATTTTATGTATCCAAACGAAGCTAGATTAAGAAACATGAGTTATTCATTTACCATTCACGTAGACATTGAAATCGAATACAGTATATACATAAAAAGGAAGGACGGTAGTGATAAATTTGAATTACGCAAACATTCAGAAATTTTAGAAAAAATTTATCTCGGAAAGTTCCCAATTATGCTTCAATCAAAACAATGTGTATTATACAATTTGAAACCAGAGGTGAGATTTAATATGGGCGAATGCAAGGCAGACCCTGGTGGATATTTTATAATAGACGGTAAAGAAAAAGTTATTGTTTGTCAAGAACAATTTGCGGATAATATGGTATATGTTCAAAAAAACACAAATGATATATATAGTTATTCGGCAAAGATTCGGTCTGTATCCGAAGATGCTTCAAAACCTATAAGAACATTAGCGGTGAGACTTGTTGAAGAACAAACCACATTAATAAACGGTCAAATCGTGGTCTCCATACCCAATGTTAGAAAACCAGTTCCATTATTTATTGTGATGAGAGCTTTGGGTGTTATATCGGATAAAGAAATTATAGAATATTGTTTACTGGATATTGAAAAATATGAAACCATGGTAGAATTGTTTAGATCAAGCGTACATGATACTGGTGAAGTATTCACACAATTGGCAGCATTAAAATATATTTCTAGTTTTACAAAGGGCGGCGGTGGTGGTACTAACACCTACAAAGCTTTGGAAATTTTAACATTGTATTTTTTACCACATATAGGGGAGAGAAATTTCAAACAAAAGGCATTGTTTCTGGGCCTTATGACCAATCAATTATTGAAGGTTTCTATAAAAGTAGCAAAGCCAACTAATCGCGATAGTTATTTATATAAACGTCTATTGGTCTCGGGTAAACTGATATATGATTTATTTTTAGAATATTATTCATTACAGCAAAAAAATATACGTCAAACAATAGACAGACAGTATTTCAAAATGAAGGACACTAAAAAATACAAAGGATTGAATTTTTTAAATTTAATTCCTACAAACCAAAATCAAATATTTGGGGATAGAATTGTTGAAAAGGGGTTCAAGAAAGCGTTCAAAGGGGATTGGGGTTCTGAAGCACACACAAAAAGATTAGGTGCTTTACAAGATTTAAATCGTTTATCTTTCTTTTCTGCTATTTGTCAGTTGAGAAAAACAAATGTCCCTCTTCCAGGTGATTCAGCAAAAATAGTCGGACCTCGATTATTGAATTCAACGCAATGGGGATTGTTATGTCCTATTCACAGCCCCGATGGAGGCAATGTTGGGTTACACAAGCATTTATCATTGATGACCCATATTACAAGCGGTTGCTCTGGTTATTCATTTATAGAATATTTACGAGGCAAAGATTTAAATATGAAACTGCTGGAGGAATGTAGTATAAAATATCTTTCACAGACTACGAAAATATTGGTAAATGGCGCTTGGGTTGGTAGTACTTTATCTCCATTGGAACTAGTGAATACACTAAGATTACGGAGAAGAAATGGATTGTTTAATATTTTTATCAGTATTGGGTGGCATACAGAAAGCAATGAGATTCATGTTTGGACTGACGCCGGTAGACCTATGCACCCGTTGTTTCCTATTTATGAGGATAAAATAAGCTATCAAAGTGATTATATTATTGAAAAAATTTTATCTCAAAAATTTACTTGGGAAGAATCAGTTATGGGATTTGGAAAAAAAAAACTAGAAATATCAAAAGATAATTGTATGATCTATAAAAAAAACGATTTATATAATGAGCAAGTTAATTTACATTCTTCGCAGGCTATAATTGAATATATCGATACACAGGAAATGGAGGGCGTTAAGTTGGCGACGTATTATGATAAACCCGGTTCATATATAAGTAAATCCGTTACACATATTGAAATACATCCTTCTGTTATTCTCGGAGTAATGGCGAATCAGATTATTTTCCCTTCCAATAACCCATATCCTAGAAACGCCTTTTCGTGTGGACAGAGTAAACAGGCCGTCTCATTATATAACTCAAACTATCAAAACAGAATGGATAAATCAGCCTTGGTATTGCATTATGGACAAAATCCACTAGTGAGAAGTCGTTATTTTTCACATATAACCAAAAACCAGCACCCTTATGGATTAAATGCTATTGTGGCCGTTATGTGTTATACTGGTTATAATGTAGAAGACGCCGTTATCATCAACGAAGGTGCTTTAAAAAGAGGATTATTCAGAACAACGTATTTCACCACATATGAATCACATGAAGAACATAAAAAAGTCGGGTCTGTTACAATAGATAGTGAATTTATGGGCGTGGAAAAAGAAAATGTTATGGGATTAAAAGCTGGATACGATTACAGTCTTCTTGACCCCGATTCTGGATTAATAAGAGAGAATGTTAAAGTAAATGATAAAACTATCATTATAGGACAAGCATCTACCAGTATGACCTCGGGGGAATATTACATCGACGAATCAAAAAAAACTAAAAAAGGCCAAATGGGATATGTAGATAAATCATTTCTAACCGAAAACGAAGATGGTAATAAATTAGCAAAAATCAGAATAAGACATGATAGAATACCAGCAATAGGTGATAAGTTTTGTTCTAGAGCAGGTCAAAAGGGAACAATTGGTTTAATTTTACCTGAAGCAGATATGCCGTTTAATAAGGATGGTATACGACCAGATATTATCGTTAATCCGCATGCAATGCCTTCTCGTATGACTATAGGTCATTTGGTAGAAGCATTAATAGGGAAAGCTGCGTGTATTTATGGAGGATTTGGAGATTGTACTGCTTTTCTTCAAAAAGGTCCAAAACAAAAGATGTTTGGTAGATTATTAACAAGCGCTGGTTATAATTCTACAGGAAATGAGATTATGTATAATGGAATGACTGGAGAACAATTAGAAACAGAAATTTACTTCGGTCCAACTTACTATGAAAGATTAAAACACATGGTTAAAGATAAAATAAATCACAGAGCAAAGGGACCTAGATCGGTATTAACAAGACAAACAGTTGGTGGGAGAGCAAATGACGGTGGTTTAAGAATAGGAGAGATGGACAGAGATTCTATTATAGCACACGGGATGTCTGGATTTTTGCGAGAGTCCATGATGGTTAGAGGGGACCAGTATAAAATGGCTATATGCAATAAGAGTGGAACAATTGCAGTGTATAATGAAAGCAAAAACCTATTTCTTAGTCCAATGGTAGACGGACCCGTCAAATTTGTAGGAAATCTAGAAGGCGATTTAAATATAGTTCCAATCACTAGATTCGGTAGGTCGTTTTCCATTGTTAATGTTCCTTACGCATTTAAATTACTGTATCAAGAATTACAGTGTATGAATATCCAAATGAGATTGATAACAGCAGACAATGTAGACCAAATGACTAGTATGATGGGTGATAATAATAACATTATTAAGCTAACTGGTGTTTTTGATAGCTTGTCTAAGGTTAAAAATGATATTACGGCAAAAACATCCATTGAAGAAACGGACGTGGATACACAGCAGCCGGGATTTAGACAATATGAAATACCATCTGCTATCTCTCCAGGTATTCCTGGAATGCCTATGTCTTATAAAAACACACTGGATAGTGAAAACTTATTTGAACCATGGACAGCGAAAGCGATGGATTTGAGAAAACGTGTCGAATTCAAAGACAGTCCAGATATATGGATAGTTGACCAAGGACCAGATGAAGATGGCGATATGGTTGTAAAACATGAAAAAAATGGTAACATTGAAATGAGAAACAAGGATGAAGTACTGCATTGGATTGATAACGAGGAAACCGATTCTCCCGAATATAGACCAGTCTCTCCTACTTATGGGCCAAATTCACCCGATTATGACCCCCATACACTAAATAAATTAACACCATTAAATGAAAATATTATAGGAGAATTGTTTTTATGGAAAGGTGACCCTCAACCAGGTAGAATGTGGAAAGTAGAGAGTACAGATGCGGAAAGACACGAAGTTGAATTGGTCCCAGGTTCATTTGAAGGCAACGATAGAATGAAGGTACCTTTTGTTGATATATATAAAATAGAAGACGAGCAGTGGAAATATAATTCCAGTGATAAAATACAAGACGACAATAGTCCCGAAATAAATTATGAAAGAGAACCAGAAGAACCAGTTGGCTCTGGGTCTACAGAAGAATCATGGGAACCTTCTGAACAAATGAAAGAAAAGATAAAAGAAAAAGGACTAGACGAAGGATTTAAAAAACAACAAGAAGAAAATAAAGGCAAAGATATGGAAAATAAAAAACCAACCGACCCTATTATTATACGCACTCCTGTTTTAGAGGTTGATGCGTCAAAAGCTCTTCCTATTTTATCAACTATTGAAGACAATGGTGAAAATAAAGATGATGTAAAAGATAAAAATATAAAAAAACTAATAACCAAATAATAAAAATTGATTATAATTTAAAAATGTTATTTTAAATTATACAATGAGTTCGTCAGCAAGTTATAGCCAAATCGTCCCCAAAATATACAAGTCTAGAAATATTATATTAAAAATTCTTAATAGCAGAGGATACAACACAGAAGATTATGAAAATTTTAGCATAGGTGATGTGTTGAATATGTTCAATGCTGTCCCGAAACAATTGGATATGTTATTGGAAAACGAAGAGGGTAAAAAGATTTATGTTAAATATCATTTAACAACAGCTAGGGTTAAATCGAGTCATATCAGAGAAACTATGGAAGATTTATATGATTTAGAAGAAATTTTATCAGACAAGGATGAACTAATTATAATTGGGAAAGATAAAATCAATGATAAAATAAAAAATTTATTATTAGAAATTTACAAAAACGAACATAAATTCGTAAATGTTTATAATTTGAATAATTATTTATTTAATATTTTGGAACATGTATTGGTCCCACCCCACAGAGTTTTGTCTGAAAGTGAAAAACAAAAAACTTATACAGATTATAATATTTCTAAAGACGATGAGCTTCCAGAGATTTCCAGGTTTGACCCAGTAGCACAAGCTCTAGGTATGAAACCAGGTGATGTGTGTGAAATTATTCGACCATCTCCCACATCTATTGAATCTTTATATTATAGATTTTGTAGCCATTAATTTTCCGTACTTATATTAAATGCCTGTCCCGCCATCTGAATATAAAGAACAATTATCAAATGTGAAAATATTACAAAAGATTGTTATGGAAAATTATAAAAAAGCTTTAATTGAATATAAAAAAAACCCTACCCCTGATACAAAGCGAGAATTTGATAAATATACAACTCAATTGGAAACAGATGTGTTTTCTAAAATTTTTCTTTTACAAACAAATATAAATAAAAGTATTTCTCAAAACAATGAATTAATAATGAAAAATGATTCCACCATCAACAAACTAGAGTCACAATATGAAAACAAAATGACTATTTTAAAAGAAAAACGAGGCACTGAACTTGCTTCCACGCCTTTAAAAACACAAAAAAAACTAGAAGTTATAGAAGAATATTTATATTTAGGATATTATTCACTGGCTATTATAGCTGGTTTTGTATTTCTATATAAAAACAAAGCTGATATACAAACGAACCATCATGTATTTGTAGTATAATAAGCCTATAGTATTTAGGATATTTTTGGATAATATCATTTCATAAAATATTTATATGTTAAATACATTTTCTAGAGCTAAGTTATAGGATGTATTTAACAAAATTATACAATAAAGCCATTGGAAATACACAAAATGAAAATATTAGTTTGAACCAAGGTTCCAATTATAACGGTATGCAAAATAAAATTATAAACGGAGTTATCCCCGAACTACCGTTAATAAATAAAGGAACTATAATAGAATCTTTAGACAATATGGGAGCCAATCCGTTGGGTGTCCCAGAAGTTTCTTTACATGAAGTTAATAAATCTGAATTTGCGGAAACAAAAAAAATGGAAGATGAGTTTTCCAAAAAACTAGCTGAATACACAGCTGCGTATAAAGAATTTTCAGAAAATGCACTTCGTGGCAACAAATGTATTCCAAACAGCAAAGCAAAGGCTTATAATGAAAGGTATAGAAGGAGCAAGAGTACTTATTATGGAAGCAATGGATATAACTTTGATAGGTATTGTGGTGGCGCATGGGCTAAAAAAAACTGTAAAAGTACTTATTGGTGCCAAGAACAAAGTAGAAAAAATACCAGTGATAATTTAGAGTTGTTAAACGCGCAATTAATGGAACTAGCAAAAACTTTAAGAGAAAGATCCCAACAATTGCGTACAACAGACGTTAAATTACAAAAACATATGAGTGAAAAAAACGGTAAATTAAATAAAAATTTGGCTATTTTAAATAAACAAAGACAGGAATTTATAAAATTATCAAATTCACAAAACACCTTATATGGTAACCTTCAAGATAATAAATTACAAAATAATGCTGTATTTATGCATTATATGGTTTGGGTAGTTGCTGCTTCAACAATTGGAGTAGTTGCTGTACACCAAGCATTAAAATAGATTTTTCTTTTTTATCTATAATATATAGATAAAATGGCTGATTTTTTAATTGACATGTTTAGTAATAAAAATGATAAATTAGAAGATAATAATAAAGTAACAAATATTAACGAAGATTTAAATGCTGGTAAAAGATTACAGTCAAAAAGAAGGAAAATGATAAAAAATTTGAAACAAAATATGAAATTAATCGAAGGTTTCGATGATATGCCTTTGCCCCCACAAGACGAAGATGAATTCAAAGAGAAAAACACAGCAGAAACAAACGCTCAAAAGAAAGCATCTTCTTTAGCATCTTTATTCCAAAATACTATAAATTATTATACTACGGCACGAGAATCGGAAAAAGATTGTAAAAAAATATGTGAAGGTGAAACCAATGTATTAAAGAAAAAGGCTTGTATAGCAGGATGTCAATTATCAAACGTATATTTAGAAAAAACTACTCCTGAGGCTGACGGTATTGAACTGGGTAAAAAAATCAATACATGCAAGGCTTTAGAAAATTCAGGACCACAATTCTGCAACAAGTTTGTTTCAACCAAAGATTGCAGAGGCAATGGTTCATGGAACGGCAATGCTTCCCTAACAAGTGGAGAAAAAAAATGCAATACCAATATACCCTCAAATGTATCGGGTATGTGTATTTGTAAAAACGGTTCAGTCAAGGCAACTGTTGATTGTGGTCATGTTAATTTTAATTGTAACCAAGTATGTCAACCCAATGGACAAACCTATAATTTTAAGAAAATTACGAATTGTAAAGTTTCGAATTTCAGCAGTTGGTCTAGATGTAGTGCTTCTTGTGGATACGGAAGTCAATATAGACGACGTTCAATAATTGAAAATCCAGAAAATGGTGGAACAGCGTGTCCTTCTTTAATTGAACGAAAAACTTGTAAACAAAAACCATGTCGTAAATTAAAATGCGTGCCTGTTTCCAGAATTCAAGCAATGGGAAAAGGCTTTTATACAGAAGCGTCAGCTAGGCAATTTGCAGCATCTCGTGGTTTGAGACTGGGAGGCAGAGGGTATTCATTTGGGGGAAATTACAGTATTAAAGGATTATATGCATATAGATATGGAAGATATGGGGGCATGGCTTTCTTCGGAAGGGGTGGTAGTATGTCTCAAATGAAACGAAATCTATCAGGAATTTCCTATAGACCTGGTGTATACGATTATGGTGTTTGGAAATCCAGATGCAACGGATTGGCTTCAAATAGGTGCAATTCCTCTTCTAGATATCCTTATGGAAGCGGTGCTAGATGCAATCTTAGATGGGTAAATAAGGAAGGGTTCACTGGAGGAGGAGAAGTGACGGAAGGATTTGCAGGAGACGTAACGGAAGGATTCGCATCCTGTGCAGCATCCGGTGGAGAAACATTGAAAGGATATAGAGGCGTTGGATATAGAGGATGTCAAGATAAAACAAGAAGCGGGAAAACATGTCAGAACTGGACTTCACAATATCCTCATAGACACGGCAATACGCCGGCAAAAAAACCGGGTAAAGGCTTGGGGAATCACAATTATTGTCGTAATCCAGATAATACTTCTGGGGGCATTTGGTGCTACACAAATGATCGTGGAAAAAGGTGGGATTATTGCAGTCCGAAAAAAGAAAGCGCCAAATGTGGCGCTGGACCCAAAGCCTTGGCTTGGAATAAAATCAATAAACGGAACTATCCTTACGGATATGATTTTAATAAATACTGCAATCGCACTAGTTCAAGTGCTAGCAAATGTGAAGCTACTGGATATCCTAATTATGGATACTGTAAAAACACATTTAGCAATACTAACCCAAACAATGAAAACGTTGTAACAGGCAATCAATTGGTTGATAAATGCGGCACGTCTAAAACGGGAAACATTAAAATGCTTGGTCCAGCAACAGGATTGCCGAATGAATACACTGGTTATCAACAACAGGAAAGAGTTGTAAACACGAAAGCACAAAATCTCCAATCTAGGATAAATTCAATACTAAAATCTCGGGGCGGATTGATGAATGAAAAAAATTCAAGTTCACAGGAATTGATGGATGAATTGGCGAATTATCAAAAAGAATATGCCTTGTTAAAGCAAGTTAAGAAGGGAGAAACTACCTTAACAGGTAGAGAAGAAGACGCCATGTTAAAAAAATCAAGCGCAAAAATGAAATATTTGTTTTGGCTGGGTTTAGCAATTTGTGTATTAATTGGTGCTATAAGGCAACTTAAAAAATAATTTTTTTATGCTTTAATATTATATGGCCTCAAACAAATATATTTGTCCTAAAGATTACACACAAACTGGGAATACATGTACTAAAACAGTATCAGACATTCAGACATGTTATTTAATAGATGAAAACAGTAGTGCTAGTCAAAAAGCAAACGCATGTTCGCAACAAGACAAAAAAATCCCTGCTCCAACCCCCGGTTCCAGCACTGGAACCGGGGCATCGGCTAAAAAATCATTTGATTTTAGAACTCAGTGCACAGATATTTTAAGCGGTAGATATTTGAATTTAGTTGCGAATATTAAAGAATTACAAGGCTTTGAACAAAAACAGTTTAATAAATTAAAAGCTTTAAAAACCTCAAAGGTTGGAAAGGCAACTCAAGCCGAAATCGTCCAACAAATCAATGAAACAGCAAGTTTAAGAGAGAAATTGTTTAAAGAATTGCAATTAATGTTGACGCAAGAACAATGTACTTTATCGAACGACAGATATAATCTAGCAGATCAATTATCATTATTAGCAGTCACTGAAAAACAATTAAATGATATTAAATTTAGCGTTGGCGCTTTGAAACAAGCTAAAGACAACAAATTAAGAATGGTACAAATTACCAATTATGAATTAAATCGCTATAATTCTCACAAAAACATTTTTAAAAATATTGCCTTTTGTGCTTTAGGAGTATTGGCTTCAGTTTTTATACTTAAAAAGGGATGGAGTGCAACAGGGAAAGCTGGTATTATATTATCAATAACTGTTGCTGTTTTATTAACTGCTTCAAGTATTTATGATAATTGGTGGAGAAGCTCAATGAATTGGAATAAATATAACTGGGGATTTAATAAAGACGCCAAGGCCGACAAACCTCAACCAGAGACTAAAACAGACGATTCGTCGGATTATAACGCTTGTGCCGTTAAATCCGATAAAGGCTTTGTCCCAGAGTATTGGAAAAAATAAATTATTTTTAGTAGTTAAATATTCAATAAATATCTAACTATTGTATATCATGTCTGGAATACCAGCTGTTAAATTAAATGCACAATTATCTGACAAAATGGATTTGTTTGTTAATAATATCAATAAACAAAAATCTTTAGCATGTGATGCTAAATGCATGCGTAATAAAGAATTACAAAAACTATATATAAAATATTCAGCCGCAAAACAAAATATTAGAACGGCACCGCAACAATTAAGAACAGCTGAAAAAGCATATTATTTAGAAGATAAAGGTTGGTCGGGGTATAATAATTTTATTACCCAAAAAGAGAGCGAAAATGCCGAACAAAATGTATCCAGATTACAAGGTAATTTAAATACATATTATCAAAATATAGAGAGAAATATCAATTATTATGATTCACAACAAATTTATAGAAGAAGAATGACTACATTACTTGATGATTACGACGAAAAATTAAAAACCACCAAACAAGAAGTTAAGAGATTAGATTCAAAAGCCAATGTTGCGAAAAGATTAAGTAAATACTATGAAAAAGATTTAGAATGGGGAGCTGGTGCGTTGTATTATTTAAAATATATTTATTGGTTTTTAGCCATAGTTATTCTGTTTTATTGTTCTTGGGGAATTTATAAAAAAAAATACTCAAGTAAAGTCAAAAAAGAAATAATGGTTACAATTTCTTGTTTGCTAATTATTCCATTATTGATACAGCCATTTTATAGAATGCTCATTCAAAAATAATATGTGTGATTATATATATAAATGGCTGGATCAGTTAAAAGAAATGCTTCTATGGAAATGGCTTTGCAAGGCGAGCAAAAAAAAGCGGCTGCAACAATGACTCAAGTAGCAACACCAAACCATTCGCCTGCTAATGGAAGATTAGTAAAAGAATTACATTCAACAAGCGCGGCATTGCATAAACATAGAGAAACGGGCAAACCCGTTGTCGATGTTGGACAACACACCTCCCATCAAGTTGAAATGGGCAAGCAAAAAGAAAAATGGGAGACAACAGAATCGACATTAAAAGACGCCGCTGTGGCTGCTTATGATGCGGTTGCTGCTGTTCCCGAAATAGCACACAATGCTAAAAAAACGGGAGGTATTTGGGGATTCAATAAAAAGAAGTCGGTAGACCATCCCGAATTGAAAACGCAAATTATGCTTGGAGGTCGTAGAAAACGAACTCGCGCAAGAAAAAGAAAACGCTCGAGAACTCATACGAGAAAAAGAAAGAGAAAACGCTCTAGAACTCGCAAAAGAAAAAGGGGTGGTAAAAAAAAATATTCCAGAACTAGAAATCGCCGCAGAACTAGAAATCGCCGCAGAACTAGAAATCGTCGTCGTTAAATAAATAATTTATATTAATTGATTAAATTATTTATATACTATTTGCCTCAAAATCTTCGTCATCTGAATCCAGATCCAACACAAGTTTATAACCGACATACCCTCTTCCTCGGGTCGGTTTTCCGATTTTCTTTTCCAAAAAATCATACAAGTCTTTTCCACAAGGTGGTTTAGATCCATATAATTCCACATACCAGGTTTTGAATACTTCCAATACATCGCGCATTTTCATACGACATTTATCTTTTTTGTTTCCAGTATTACAAGAACACGTGTCTCCACAACATTTAATAATCTTATCACCGAAGAACGCTGTGAAATGATCTTGCGTTGCCTTATATTTATTCGAGGATGCGAAAACTGCTTCACAATCAGCGACTTTACCTCCTGTTTTAATAGCAATTTCAACCAGCATACTCAAAGCGATTTCGCGCCATCTATCAAAATTTTCATCAATCTTTCTATCTACAAGAAATTCCAAGTCCTCTTCTTTACTGGAGGGTTTTGATACAAACTTTGATTCAAAATCACACACTCTGATTCTTCTCCAAGTACCATCGTCGTCCGTTTTGATATCAAATAAATGATTTGTACAAACAACAAGGGTAAATTGTGGGATATAAGTAACAACATCACGAAATAATTTTCTACCTTGAATCGGGTCACCACCTGTTAATTCTTTCATTACACCCTCATTCAACTGCATTCCCTTTGAAGGTTCCTGCATCACGGCATATCGGAGACCTTTTAAATTAGCAATTTCAGGAGAAACACCACCAATTTGACCACGTTTTTGCGTGACCAATGAGATTGGTACAGTACCCTTATAATCTCCTAATAAAGAAGACATGAATTCAACCATTTTGGATTTACCATTTCTCCCGCAACCAGTATACATATTAAATGTTTGATTTACATTTCTACCGATAAGAACAGAAGCCAAATGCTCCCACATATAGCGATTTAGTTGTGGATTTGGAAATAATTGTTTGAAGAATGTTTCTATTTCGTTTTTAATTTCAACGTGGTCTGGGTTGATGGGGTTAAATTTTACGTAATTGATGTTTGTACACAAAGAAACGTAGTCGTCTGGCTTACCTTTTCTGAAAATCCCACCTTTATCAAAATCGATAATACCATTTTTACAACATAATAGATTGGGGTTATTATCAAGTTTGTTCATAAACGATTTGTCGTAAAACTGAGCGGAAGCCTCCGTCATAATATTTCGTTTCCATGCTGTTTTTCTTAGTTTATTTGAAATATTCGCCATTTTAGCGACGAGTTGTTGCGTCTTAACTCTTTCCTCTTCATCTTGAAGAGTACACACTTTATTGATTAACTCATGTTCTCTATCAACATATTTTTGATTTAAAGTCGTTGATAATTTAGCACTTAAACTAATACCTTCTTCCACCTCGTGCCATTTTCCGTTACGGTATTCAAACCATATTTTATTTTTTGTACTGATACATTTATATCTATCGCTATACATTTTATATAAAACCCGAGCAATATCATATTCTGTTTCCCCGTCTAATGTGCGATGAATATAATAATTAAGAGTATTTTCTTTCACTTCTTTATATTTCGTGGGGTCGCATTCACGCGCCCAATACATTAGCGAACCCAGCGTCTTTCCTTTTCTCTCCATTTTATTCCACATTTCAAACATTTCCGGAACACTATCAAAACTAAATTTACTAGATTTTTTGGAAAAAGCTATCCATGTTGGAAACAAGCTATAATTCACACAAAATAAAGTCCAGCCAACGTCCATCCATTTATCGTAAGGCTCGTAGAATGTACTATCCAAACACATAGCATATTCATGAGCTTCTTTGATTTCAAATTTATCATTTTCTTCAGAATCAACCATTAATTTATCAATAATTTCATTTAATTCTTCTTCTGTTGAAATCTCTTCAAATGAGTGAAGGGTTTTGCCGTCAATGATTTTTATTTTCTTAGATTTCACTTTTGATTTTTTATAACTGGATGTATTCGACAATGCTTCATGTGCTGCTTTTTTGAAATCAACTGAGATTGCTTCATTGTTTCTAGCACTCATAATAGGCAAAAGCTTTCTATACAAATTTTTCTCTGGTTTTTCCAAATTATTTTCTTCGATTTCTAATTCTCTATCTTCGTCAAAAGATACATCCCAATATTTTACCAAAGCATAGGATTCATTTCCAGGTTTTCTGGAACCAAATACTTGCCAGTTAGTAGTTCCTTTCGATATACCGCGATCCAACACTTCTTCGTAACTGTTTATCAGGGGCAAATCTCCTAATACATTTTCAATCCTTTTCAAAATATTTTCACGCAATAACATTTGAATATTGTGAGGCATTTGGATACCTATAATCATATGAATACCATCTTTTGTTACTGCGGGCTGTCGATTTACATTGGGTTTTTCAAAAATAAATACTGGAAAAGTTTCCCCGACATCAAGTTTCACCAGTTTATCGATTTCTTCCATGTAGACTTCCGCCAAATCTTCCAACAGGGTACCATCGTGTTGTCTTTCCTCAATACTAATATCATATCTAAAATCAAAATCAATTAATATTTGTCCTTTATCATTATCAAGTTGGCGCTCTGTTAAATATTCTTTATTACCCTTTACAAAGATATGGTTGTAATAACCATCGTAAAATTTATCCATGTCTGTTATATTGAATTTGCCGCCATATATTTGTAGGGTTTTATCACCTATTTTGGTATGCGTATGTTCTTTTTCGTCTGTTTTAAAAGACCGTAAAATTGTTGCATAATCTGTTTTTGTTGTCATGCTTGTTAGTGTATATAATACAAGATTGTTTTATATCAATTTTATTTTATGATAATTCAAAAACTTTCCCAAATCCACACCGCATATGGTAAGGATAATATTATAATCCAAATGTTATTTAAACATTGCTAAACATATTATAAATAAAATGACCTCTAATTTTATTACAGCTAATGCTCAAAAACGCCTTTTGAAAGATGTAAAAGATATTCTTAAAAACCCATTAACAGATCATGGTATATATTATATTCATGATGAACAGAACATTATGAAAGGGTATGCGTGTATTATGGGACCAAGTGATACTATTTATAAACACGGCGCTTATCTATTTACCTTTGATTTCCCAGCTGAGTATCCATTTAAACCTCCTCGTTTAAAATATATGACGAATGATGGGAAAACTAGATTTCACCCCAATCTATATAGAAATGGAAAAGTATGTTTGAGTATTCTCAATACATGGAAAGGAGAACAATGGACTTCATGTCAAAGCATCAAAACCATACTTTTAACATTGGTTACATTATTTCATAATAAACCCCTTTTATGTGAACCCGGGTTCCACGAGTCTTCGCCTGATTTTATTCCATACAATAAAACGATTGAATTTAAAAATTATGAAATTGCTATCAACAATATCGAATCGAGGTTAAAAAATAATTTTATATTATTTAAAACATTTATTAAAAATCATATTATTAAAAATAAAGATGATATCGCAAAAAATATCAAAAAACTACATGAATCCGACATTAATGAAACGGTGATTAAGGTTAAAGCATATGGTATGCAGACAACCTTAAATTATACAAGTGCTATGGAAGGCTTTGAATCTTTAATAAAGAATTATTCCGAAAATTGAAATAAATAATAATAAAGATAATATAATATAATATCATATCACTATGCACTTTTGTACCGAATGTCAAAACATGTATTACACTCGTCTTGGTGGCGATAATCTAGATAAGCTTATTTATTATTGTCGCAAATGCGGACATGAAGACGATTCTTTATCCATTGACCCTAAAAATATATGTGTATCTAAGACACATCTTAAAACTAGTTCTGCCTCATATCATCATATGGTAAATGAATATACTAAGCTTGACCCTACACTACCTAGGGTAAAAAACATTCCTTGTCCCAATGCTTCATGTATTACTAAAACCACAGATGGTGAATCTAAAACAGTGGAAAATGATGTGATTTACCTTAGATACGATGACGCCAATCTTAAATATGTTTATATTTGCGCCAACTGCAATACTGTTTGGAAAAACGAGAGTAATTAAATTGAAATAATATTAAATATTATTGTTATATTTTATATAACAATAATGAGTACTCCAGCTATCACAGAAATGACTACAGATGATTTAGAAAAAACTATTACTGATAAAATATCTTTAAGTGAACCAGAAGAAGACATTGACGTATCAGACGATGATTTGGATGATGACGAAGTTCCAGATATCATCGATGATAATGATATTATCGCAATTGATGAAAAAAATAAAAACATTGAAGAAGAAAAAGAATTGGAGGATGAGTCGGACGACGAACCAGTAGAGGAGTCAGACGAAGATGACGACAAAGTCAGTACGGCTAAAATTTCTGCTATTTTAGAAGGCGATGATGATGAAAACGAGAGCGATGATGAAGACTATGACGAAAATTCATTTCAAAAATTAGAAAATGATATTAATACTGATAAATTATTGACTTATCATCCAGAATTACTTCAAAGTAACTACAAAGAAATTAACGCATTGTCCAAGATTGCTAGAAACAAGAAAGGACTTATTATTGATGCTCTTCATAAAACCGTACCATTCTTAACAAAATATGAACGAGCTCGCGTATTGGGTATTAGAATTAAACAACTTAATAATGATGCTGATCCTTTTGTAGAAGTCCCACCTAATACAATTGATGCGCGATTTATCGCTGAAGAAGAACTTAAACAGGGTAAAATCCCATTTATTATTAGAAGACCGCTTCCCAATGGTGGAAATGAATATTGGAAGTTATCTGATTTAGAAGTTATTGAATATTAAATTAATATTTTAATTATCTATTAAAATATTGCCCAACTCTGGCGAAATACGAATACTGTTGTTTTTTTGTGAGATCCGAACGTGTGTTTTTATACAATGTTCGAGCATTTTTATATCCTATGGGATTTCCATTACCATCACCAATAATTCCTATTACTGGATTTAATTTTGTATTTCCCAAAGAAAAATTCCACCTACCACGTTGTATGCGTGTTAAGGGTCTCTGTGTTCCCCAATTAGAACCATCCGCATTTTTTAACATAATATTTTTTTGATTGCTTGATAAATTTCTATATTTAGCGGGCCCATCAGGTCCCGACACTGTATAAGGTGTGTTATATTTTGTTTTTTTATAACACGTAATTACACCAGGTGATTGATAAATATAAGGACAGCATTTTATTCCAAATTGTAAAGACTTCTCAAATCGTAAAATTATAAACCCGTTACCACCTGCACCACCTGCTTGTGAGCTTTTACTAATATTCGCGTCCTCTATATATGGTCCTCCTCCGCCGCAACCAAAAAAAGTTGCGTCTAACGCATTCTCTCCTCTTGTAAAATAATATCCATTATTATTTACTGTAGCAAAGAGATTCGAAGAAAGATCTGCGGCTAGCTGTGTTATGTTTATCCCCTGTGTAGAATCATTATTAGCACCTGGTCCACCTCCCAATATTTTTGAACCCAATGGATAAATAGAACCTCTGCCGCCTATAGCGCCAATAAATGACGGACCGCCTCCACCACCGCCCGCACCATATCTTGCTAAAAACCCGTTTGACGCTAGTATTGATTTTCTTCCTAGCGCACCCGCGCCACCACCACCATTAGGATTATTGATTGGGTCATAATAAGTTCCATCCCCGCCATTAGAAGAAATACCTCCTCCACCGGAAAGCCACATGCCTCCTCCACCGCCACTAGATGTATCTTGAGATGCTCCTCCCAATCCTTGGTGTTGTGGATATGCGGTGTCGTGTGGAGCGTTACCTCCCGCTGTACCATTAGCCGATGCGTCTTGTGGTGGTGTTGGGGCAGAAGTATCCCTTGGTTTTCCATTATCAACTCCTGCCTTACCGGCGTACGCCACTCCATAAAATGGTTGTAAAAACGCATAGTTGCCGCCACCCGACATGTTCAAAACATTCGCAATTTCATTTGAAGTCCAGAAAAATGGTGGATTTGTAATAATTTGAAATAGTTTGGTCACACCATTATCCATTGGAACACTTCTCTTTATGGTTTTTCCAAAAGACCCATTGCTTAAAACAAATCCCTGTGATTCAACTGATCCATAATTTTTTATAATTAATCCAGGGTATGATAAATAACTAGTATGATTATCATTATCAGGGACTGAGTTACCATGTGGTAAAGGGTCAAGACCTTGAACGTATAACCAAGTACTTTCACCGACATTTCTGCGTGGTGTGGAGAAATTAGGATATTTATTCGTTAAACCTAGCTCGTTTGGTTGCGGCATGTTGTTAACTAGATTATAATAAAAATCGTCGTGTCCACTCACTGGACTATTTTGGAATATACGAGTGCTTATTGGTTGAATAATAATGGGTGGACCCGCTTGAGTAAATGTGCGATTAAAATAAACGGATGACGGGTCCACGGTGCCGCTTATATCGATAGGAGAAGACCAAGGTGTTAATGTAATTGGTGAATTTGTATCGAATTTATCTTTCCAACTTGCCGAAAATCCAATTTTTGATACTACCCCAGTGTTAATTACTGGCCATAAATAATTTCTTATATTACCTGAATTATCCAGATTTAGATTACCTGGCCATTGCGACCATTCATTGCTAAAAGCGGAATTAAATAATTTTGCTATTTCAACTGTTGTTGGTATATTATATTTATTTTTTGAAACAGTACCATCAGAATGAGTTTGGGAAATCATCCAAAAATGATTCAAATCATTTGGATAAGGATTCCATACAGCATTAAATTCTATTTCAAAACGCAGAAATTTTTTCTCACATGCTGGTATTACTCCTCCCCCACTTCCTTGACGCAAATTCATATTCCAAATTCCCATTGCACCAGGACCGATAGTCATGGAGCCTTCGGTATATCCTCCACCACCGCCGCCACCCGCAGAACATGATGACCCATCAAGAACATTCCAAAGATTTCCACCAGAACCACCGCCAGCACCAATACCAACGTCAAATGTGACCACCGTTTGATTTGAATATATATATATATATAAGAGCGAGCTACACGCCCCCGCCCCCTCTTTGGTTGATGTTAAATAAGTATATTTATAGTTTGTTGAAGAGTTTTCTACAAGAACATTTGGTGGATTTCTCAACATTGCATTTTTCAATTCCACTTCACTAGAATCCCAACCATAACCAAATTGTACTGCGTTTGGGTTCCACATTTGTTCTGGGATTTTCGAACCTTCCGGTCTTGGACAACATTGTCCAACTGCTGCTTGTAGAATATTTTTTGGCCCACAGTCAGAACATAGTCCACCATTGAAAATATCTTCTAATATTTGGTCAGCCATGTGTGTATATATAATAAGTAAAAGAATTATATATATATATATTTTTATTCAGGAAATATAAATCTG
>Ga0209092_10000556_pt1 | contig 37025 bp, 33 predicted proteins | sample FraStrMetagenome_FD_187446 | JGI IMG/M metagenome (GOLD analysis project Ga0209092, IMG submission 187446) | Marine eukaryotic phytoplankton communities from Arctic Ocean - Fram Strait ARC3M Metagenome (SPAdes) (version 2) | ecosystem: Environmental > Aquatic > Marine > Oceanic | place: Fram...
GAACATGGAACTTTCAGAGGATCATTGCGAAAAACGAGAATACGTGTAAAAAATATTTTTGAAATGGATTTTTTGTTCGTATGTTGTCTCTATTTATTTTGTGTCTACATTTAATTTAAGCTGTAGCAAGTGCAAGCCTCATAGCTACACTATCACACTTGAAAATAGTTAACTTTTACTAAAAATTATTATTATTATTATTAACATAACATAACATAACATAGTCCAGTACTTTATAAGGCACATACGGTATGATGACAAAGAAATGATTTTCCAGATTAATTGCCAGTACAATATCCACGCATAATTTCTTCTTGGATAAAAGGTGCAAGTGAAAAAATTGGGAGAGAAATCAAGCATCATCATGTCAAGGAAAAAGTCAACACTTTTAGCTTGTGATTACCTCGTCATTGGTGCAGGTGCCGCCTCACTTGCTTTCATTGATACACTCATTACTGAGTTACCATCTGTCAAAATCATTCTTGTCGATAAAAACTCTGTACCTGGTGGACATTGGCAACATGCCTACGATTATGTTCATCTTCATCAACCATCCGTCATCTATGGATTAGCTTCCAAACAATTGGAGGGCAGTTGGATAAAGCTGATTTTGAAATTGACTCTTCCTTGGAAACATAGAGCTTCCAAGAAGGAAATCGTAAAATATTATGGTGATTTTGTGAAGGAAAAGATTGCCGCTAAGAATTTGATCTATTACCCCAACTGCGTTTATGACTTTGAAAAGGGATATTCATTTTCGTCCTTAGACGAAACATTTTCCTATGAAGTGAAAGTAAGAGAAAAAGTTGTGAATGGAGTCTTGGGTGAATGTGTAGTTCCAAGTCAAAACCCAGTAAAGTTCCCAGTCGATGACGGAGTTATAGTAATGACACCTAATGAACTGTACAAAGCCTACAATGATTCCAAGCTTCAAAAGTGGAATAAAAAGTATGTCGTAATGGGTGGTGGAAAGACGGGTATGGATGCCATTGTCTATTTGCTAAATACTATGTGGGTCAAACCTCGTAATATACATTGGATCATTCCACATGATGGTTGGTTTCTTCATTATGGAGATCCTTGGTCAAGAGAGAGAGCCTTACTACGAACAAATGGTGATGACGAAATGGCTCTAGAGTTGTTGGAAAAATCAAGTGAGTTAGTCATTATCTTATACATTGTATGTAACATTTCATATCATTGTTTTCTTATGGTATAATTAATGAGTACGCTATTGTTTGTGATCCATCAAAATTCCCAGAACAAATTGCTCGATTGGATCCAAATGTTCAACCTTCTCGATATAAATTTCCGGTTGTAGGACCATTTTTATTACGGACCTTACGAAAAATAAAGAAAGTAATTCGAAAAGGCCGAGTAACGGCTTTGAAATTCCACCAAGAGCGTATTCAAATGCACTTTGATGAATCCAATCAGTATGAAATATTTGATAATGATACCATTTTTGTACATTGTACAAGTCCTGGCCCATTTAATGATGCAAAAGTAAAATATTTATTCCAATCGGAACAACAATTGGATTTGTATCTACTGTTTGCTCCTCCCGTCACAATTTCCATGTCAATGTTGGGATATTTGGAAGCAGCAAGACAATCCAATCGATTGGATATGAAATATGCCGAACAATTATATTCTGCCATTCATGAAAGGAACCCATCCGATGATGTTACTGAAGAAAAGAAGGAATCTTTACCTGTAAATGAAATTTTGAAAGGGATAGTCTTTCCCTTTACTTTAGAAGAAGGTACAAATCAGAAATTGGTTTCATTGTTGAATCAGGCAATTTTTTTGGCGATTGGGGATATGGATCCAATGATCCCGTACAAATGGTTAAAAAGCAATCGGCTTTCAATGTTGAGTATACCGGGATCTAAAGTGAAGAGCTATGAGCAAATGGAGAAAATGATTTTGAATGGGAAAGAATTAGGGTATAGCGAAGGGTTCATTGAGATGTTTCGTTTGTTGAAGACTAAGTTAGAAATTTTAAAAGAGAAATAGTCAAATTTGTGAATAAACGAAAGATAATAATATTAATGAGTCGTTTATTCATCTGTAAATTGAGGAGGTCGTTTTGCCAAGAAGGCTGTCATACCCTCTTTTTGATCTTTGGTTGCAAACAAGCTATGAAACAATCGCCGTTCGAACAATAAACCCTGATCCAAAGTCATTTGATCTGCTGCATTCACAGCCTCTTTCGCCATCTGAACTGACATGGCACTCTTGTTGGCAATTCCAAAGGCAATCTTGGTGACTTCCTCTAGTAACTGCTCTGGCTCAAATAATCTAGACACCAATCCTGCATTATAGGCTTCCTCTGCTGTAATCATATCTCCCGTCAATACCATATCCATAGCTTTGCTTTTTCCAATGGCACGAATAAGTCGTTGTGTCCCACCAGCACCTGGAATAATCCCTAGATTAATTTCAGGCTGTCCAAATTTGGCTTTATTCCCTGCCATAATAATATCGCACATCATGGCCAATTCGCATCCTCCACCAAGTGCAAAGCCATTCACAGCGGCAATAGTGGGTTTGCCAAGTTGAGTAATTTTCGCCCACTGCGCAAACATGTTGGATTTATAGGCTTGTGGGTAGGAACGATTTTTCATTTCGGCAATATCCGCACCGGCAGCAAAGGCACGTTGACTTCCTGTGAGGACTAAACATCCGATGGAATCATCTTGATTGAATTTTGTGGAGGCATCAATCAAATCTTCAAACAAATCATCACATAAAGCGTTTAAAGCCTTTGGACGATGCAATTGAATCACTCCTACACCTCCCCGATCACTAGATGATGATGAATCTGGTGGAAAATGGGTGGAGACTTGAATGTATTCATAGTCTTTCAAATTGAGACGTGGACTTGTTGTCGAATAGCAATGGCATCGATTATGAAAGTGATGGAGGATTCTTTGGGCTGGATGGAAGATCTTTCGTGAGGTATTCATCATTGTGACAAGAATAACAAACAAAAAATCAAACTGGATGTCAAACGATTTCTAATTTTCATAATAATAACTAACTATATAATTGAAACATGAAACATCATGGATATAGTAGATCATAAATCCAAATGACTTCCTTGCCAGGATATGTTTCCATCAGAATTCTATGTAGGGCATGCGTAGAATATTGTCATATGTGTCTACATCTTGTTTCGTGTAGAAAAAATTCGTTGCTTTCAATTTTTGAAAGGAGAGCATCATCATTGTAACAACTCTCCTACTAAGTAACTAAGTAACTAACTAACTAACTGAAATATAAATTCATTCATTCAACGAAAGTGATTGAATAAGAAGATTCCAATGAGCACAGTCGTAGAAAGCAGAGGTCATCGTCAGATCCCTATAGTCTGTCCTGGTCACACACGTCCACTCGCTGAGGTTCAATTCTGCGCCATCCCTGAAGAAAGTAATAGAACCTTCCTCATTTCCGCATGTCACGACAAACTCCCCATGGTGCGAGATGCTACAAGTGGAGATTGGATAGGGACCTTTCGTGGACATAAGGGAGCCGTATGGTCTTGCCGTCTAGATCCAGCGGGTTATTTGGCTGCTACAGCAAGTGGCGATTTTAGTGTGAAGGTCTGGGATGCCATTACTGGAAAAGATTTAACTACCTTTGGACATCGGCATATTGTAAAAACTTGCGAGTTTTCACCAGATTCGAAATTTCTGGCAACAGGGGGACATGAAGGAATACTTAGGATTTACAATCTAGTCAATGTGTTTGAGAACAAGAATGATGAAGAGGTACAACCATTGTGTATTCCTCAATTGAAAAACGAGAAATTGATCATTACCAAATGTTTGTGGAAGGACGCCAAGACAGTGATTGCCTCTGGCTCAGATGGTACCATTCGATTTTGGAACATTGCTCAAACTCCACCAACATTGTCACATACTTTGTCCGTAGATGCTTCCGTGAGAGATATGGAATTGAAAGAATTGCAAGATGGTAGAACTTTATTGACCATTGCAGCAGGATCCAAAGTATCTTTTTTTGATGTGACCAAGGATGATCAATCAAGCTACCCATTGATCCATTCCTATACTGTTCCAATTCATTTTCGAGAGGTAAATCATTCAATCATTTTATTGTATTTTATTGAATTTTATTGTATTTTATTGAATTTTATTAAATTTGATTCATTATTTTTTACTTATTCTTGTCTTCTACAATCACTCCTTTCTTTCTATTGCAGGAAGGAGGAGCATCACTGCATCCTTCTGGTAAGAAATTTGTCGCTGGAGGGAGTGATTTATGGGTACGAGTGTTTGACTTTGACACGGGGAAGGAATTAGAATGTTTGAAAGGACATCATGGACCGGTTCGGTGTGTTCGTTATTCTCCTGATGGCAAAACGTATGCTACTGGATCTGAAGATGGGACAATTCGACTCTGGAAGACTGACCCACATATAGATTCCTAACTTTATCATGACACTTATTAGTAATTATACTTTTTAATTATTGCAATATCGTTACTTTTTCATTTATTTGAATTGGTGGGTGATGGATCGAATTTTATTTCTCTTTCTAGTCATCATATACTGAGACTTCTTTTATTGTGTTTGGTAATTTCATTATTGTTGATTCACTTTTGAAATAAGAAACATCGCAAAGAAGAATCAATGAATAACTGGATTAATATTATTGTGAGACACAATTCTATTACTGAGTATAATACCATCATTCAAAATTAGTTTCTTTTAGAGGAGGCATTTCATGAACAGATATGTCATTTCTAGAAAGTTGGGTTTGATTGATCGTCCTGTTTCAGCAGTCTCTTCCAAAAATAACAATGTTGTTGTGTCACATTGACACACGTATGTCTACATCCAGTACAAACAATGTTCTGGATATGGCATGTAGGAATTATATATTTCTACGAGTAACGTGAAGGTTCTTCCTTCTTATCTTAGTTGAGTCGTAAGAAAAGTCGAATATCTCCCGAATGTACGTTTGCTTGTTTTTCCCTATTTCAATTTGGGATGTCTTTTCACTTTTGTTCGTATCCTACGCGATATCATACCAAGATCTTTATTCTTGGAAAGCATTTTATGGCGAAAAACAATAATATATATTCATTTAGATATTCATATGCGAATTTCAATTGTGTTTCTCTTGTGAATTTAGGATTTAGGATAGCGTAAACAGTAGCTTAGTTACCATTCTGGACTAAAACGCTTTGAGTGAAGAATCTCGTTAGTGATGCATCTCCTGAATTTTAATTACATCCTTCAAACTTGTAGCTAAAACAGGAACTGTAAAGTGATAGTCTCAATATTCAGATCTTTCAATTTTTTCCTTTCGAATATAAGGTATCATCAATCCCGACGAACAGGTTACATATTCGATTCCATCCTTCCCATCAGCATTCATCATCCTTCCTCCATACACAAATATTCTCATTGCTCACTATTCCACAATCCATGAACATTCACCGAGTTCTTTTTCTTTCATCAACAAAACAGAATTTTCTTTTATTTTTGTGAAAATTATTTACTCCAATTTCATTCTCTAAAATTGACGCAGGTGGTGTGATAGTGATTTTGATGGCACAAAGCTCTCTCATGGACTGTGACAAAGAATCCACTGAATCTTCTTTTTCTAGCCATAACCGATTCGTATCGAAATTAACTTCTATCATTCTATTTTACGGATTTCTTCTCTGTTTGCAATTTCCAATCGTGACACAGAGTCAAGCTCATAATGGACATGGACATCCTCATTCGAACGCAGAACGTATAGATCAAGACGCAGCCCTCGTAGTATGTGGAGTAGACGGGACAGTGTACACATTAAATGCCTGGACAGGAGCATTGCGAGGTTTATTTGCATCAGGACCTGCCCTGGTGTCATCCTCCACCTTGGGCACTGATGATGATGATGATGTTGATGAAGACGATGGTGAGGCTCACTATGAAGATGAACATTATAATTATGCAGACCATGAAAGGGAAGACGACGACTTTCATTTGCAGCTGAACGACCCCTCCATTCCCCACCAAAAACATTCGAAATTCAAAAAATCATATCAAAACCATCAACAACAACCCAAACGACGCGAAGAAATAGTTCCAGGTCTAGATGGAAATTTGTATACACTCACCTATGAAGATAGTGAAGATGCAGAGACCACAGATGACAATAATGACATGCATCAAAAGGGTACCAAAAAAAGAAAAAACACACAATTGAATATCCTCCCTGTCAACGTCATGGATGTTACAGAATCACCTGTATCTACATGTACCAATATACAATCAGATGAAGATATGGAATGTAGTATTGTTATGGGAGAGAAAAAGTCTACAGTTTTTGCATTGGATGTCTCTACTGGTCGTGTCGCTTGGATGCAAAGACCATCTTCTAGTGAAATGGGATTTACATCGACATTGCGACAAGATTCAGGTATAACATTTTCAACATCATCTAATAATAACAAAGCTAATCATAAACAAAATCGAAAACGAAAAAATGGCACCGTGTTACTGCAACGAGAAGATTATTTCGTAAGAAAAATCGATACAGAGACTGGAGAAGAATGGTGGAATGTTACAGTTTCTCATTTCTCAGCATTAGACTTTTTAACTCCATTCCAACAATCTTCATCTGACGAGGTTGTTAGTACTACTATCACAACATCACAAAATCAAAATAGTGGCTATAAAAGACCGGCATCAACCGCAGCTACCCGAAAAGTGAAAAGTATGCAATTGGGAAATTCGGGATCATCTAGATCTGGATCGGAAGCGACTCCCACCCAATTCAAACGACTTACTTTGACAGGACAAATCTCCTCAGAAAAAGGACAAGATACTTCCACTAGCACAAAAAGTGCAATTCATTTTGATATTGAAAATGATACACAGAAAGACAATATATTGAGCCGAAGTTTTGGCAAACGAAAGAAAAAAAGAGAAGAAATGATGGATATTACAAGTCATGATCTTCTTTCTTCCACAAATGAATTTATTTTATCTTTTCCCTCTATAGCATTTGGTGAAGTAAGTTTATCATGTCAAAACGTTCAATGAGAATTCATTCCATCTGCTCTCATTGTCCATACAATACACTCATCTTTTATTTTATTGTCATCAGGATGGCACGAGCATAACTGCAGTAGATTCATCCACTGGAGAATTCCTTTGGACTCGGAGCATAGATTCCATTGTGGCTGCTGTGTATGGTGTAGGAAAAGAAAATCGGTAAGTCATTTTTATGTCATGCTTATAAATTAATTTTTGTTGTGATGTTTTCTTACATGGTAATGGTTTTATTATCATACATAGATGGGTATCTGTTGGGGTTGTTGATGAAAGTGATATTATCCAAGAACAGGAATTTGAAGAAGAATATCATACAAACATACAGAGGCTCATGTCACGTTTTCGCGAAAAAGTAAAAGGCGATTCTAAATTCAGAGCCCTCGCAACAACATCCATATCTAATAACAATAAAATGATTGCTACTTCTAATCATGAATCATCAATTGTTCCATTTTCATACAAAAGAGTAAGTCTAATCCAACATATTGTCATTTTCTGCCAATCATGCTTATTTTGACGTTACCAATGCGATTCATACTTTGTGATAGAAACAAGAAACTGAGGTTGTGCCCATCAAAGGTATTGCAAGGGAAAAAGAACTAGCTTGGGTAGCTAAGCATGCAGCAACAAGATTTGTAAAATCCACTATGCATAGAACGTCTTCCCAAAACAGTCCACAACAAATCGATTATAATGCTTTGAAAACTTCGTACCCTGCAATAGACGTCAATAGCATTTATTCAGACGCCGAATCTAGATTCGAATCAAACATCGCTGTGTCTCAACCGGTATATCAAAGAAAAGATGGATTATTTTTAAGTTGGAGGGATATTCTTTGTATAATCCTCTTTATTGTAGGAGCTGCAGCTGGGGTAAGAACAAGATATTTACAGCAAAAGGAAAAGTGGATGAATACACCAGTTATTACTTCTATTCCATTTGAAATGAAAGATAAAGCCTATTCAGAACATTCGGATATACCGCCACTCTCACTTCCCAAAGGAAGCCAAATTGCATCTGGTTCAGGAGCATTGGCTAGGAGTGTGAGTCTCCCTCACCTAAAGACTAGTAATGATTCGAGATCTAACATGAATGATGATATATCAACTTCAGCCTTATTCGATAAAAGTGTTGGTCATCGTAAACTTAAAATAGATAGATTAAGCATCGATGAAGAATTCAATAACGCAAGAGCTACAAATGTCGAAGAATTGCCGAATGACAAAAATAATGATGAAAACAATGTAAAATATTCCTCCATTGATGGACTACCTCTCGTTCGTTACACCAGATATGATTCTGAGTTTAAGGAATTATCAGCTCTCGGTAAGGGGGGATTTGGAACTGTGTTCAAATGCATCAATGCGTTGGATAGTCGAGAATATGCAATAAAAAAAATCAAAATTAAGTCATATATTGATCTCAGTGGCGAGCCTTCAAAGCATTTATCAGCTAAATTAAAGAGAGTACTACGAGAAGTGAAAATTTTAGCTCTCCTCGATCATGCGAATATTGTTAGATATTATACCGCATGGTTAGAAATTGAAAAAGAAAAAGAGAGTGAAGACCAATTTTGCGATGTTGATGATATGGGAACTACCACAGGACTGAGAGATGGTGGATTATTTTCTAGTGAAGCTTCTAATAGTGGGAAATCCTTCACTATTTCAAAATTAAATCCAAATTCTTCATTTAGGGTCAATTCTAGATATCAAAGAGGACAAAAGCGAAATCTTATTGGAAATGCAAGAAATAATCCACTTCATCTCTCCGAATTTGATGAGGAAAGCAAAGTTTCTGAAAGCTTTAGTAATGATGGAGACTCTAAGATGAATTTGCTACGTTCCTCTTCTGCAGATTTGGGATTTCACTGGGAACGAAGTGCTAGCGGTGATGTGAAAGAAAACATGAGTTTTGATGAAGGAAACGAAAACTCAAATAATACAGATACAAGCGACACCATAAAAATGGCAACTCATATACACGATAGTATTATTGAAAACGATGGCAATGAAAGCAGCAGTGAGAGTGAAAGTGACAGTGAGAGCGATAGCGATAGCAGTGGAGATGAAAGCGAATCAAAATTTTGTTTGGGTAAAATTTCTATGAACACAAATGATCATATGAACGGAATGATTACTTCTGCTCCTGGTGAAGATGAAACACCAGATCAAAAGGAAAAGAAATTCGTTAAGATACAGAAACACATACTTTACATTCAAATGCAGCTTTGCAGCCAAAAAACTCTTGCAGATTTTCTTGCGTCTCCAATAGCCAGAAAACATGGCGATGTCTCGGCATCATCGTCCTCTGAATGCGTGGACCCAGATGATAGCCGAATAGATATAACATTTGCTATCCGAATATTTAGCCAAATTGCTCTTGGAGTGAAACATGTGCATGGTCAAGGTTTGATTCATCGAGATCTGAAACCTTCCAATTGCTTTGTAGATGACACAGGTGTAGTGAAAGTTGGAGATTTTGGATTAAGTCGGACAGCTACCTCTTCAACTGAGGAGGATGTTGTAGACCCCTTTGCGTACAAAAAAGAGTCTCTAATGGGTGACGAGCACAACAATACTGCAGGAATTGGAACTAGATCATACGCTAGTCCTGAGCAAATGAATGGATCCGACTATGATGCCAGCACTGATGTGTATTCGCTAGGTATTATTTTATTCGAACTCTGTTATCCTATGTATACAGTAAGTTTTTTGTTTTCATGCGTTTGATTCTTCAAAGTATTTTTGCGCTGTGCTTTTTGACTACATTAATTAAAATGCGTCTGCAATTATTACCTACTGTATTGAAGGGAATGGAAAGGTACCTTGTGTTCAAAGATGTCCGAAAGCGAATTTTTCCAAAGCAGTGGCACGATACAGTAGCCCAGTCACACCCTTCTTTACATGCTCTTATGAATAAAATGCTTTCTGATGTTCCCTCAGAACGACCAACCGCCGATGAGGTTGCTCATAACATAGAAGCTCTTCTTGCGGAATACACTGTACAGTCGTTGGATAGAAGTCAGAAAAGAGAAGGATCACTGTTACTTCGTGTTGAAGCAGATGATATAGAGGGCATTCTTCCAAAAACAGTCAAAATAATAAAAGATGCGTCTCCAAAAGTTGAGATCGTTCAATATGGGTTAAGAGGACAAAGATCGAAAGCGATAATGGAATTCGCTTTGGCGCTTCCCGCAACTGAACAACTAGAAAATGGTACAAGAAAGAAAGAAAATGTAAAACCTGATAGTGATATTATCAATGATATATTCTGTGCATTGAGGTCAAGTTCTGAGATTAAACTAGTTCGCAGAGTCATGGAAAAACATCTAGGCCGCGGTGATAGCAATGAGTCATCTCACATAAAATAAGCTTTTGAAGCCAATAAGCCATATTTAGCGCTTGCGCTTTTATAAGAAGACTCGAAAAGGAATGCTATACTAATAACTAATCATGAAAACAAATAGTTTATAAACCCCGTATCAATAAATTTCTTAGCTGTTAACATATATTTTATTCTCTAATTTGTTATATGGTTTTGTAGGTTTCGAAGAAAGAGTATTATGATTATTCTGCAGTTACCCATGGATGCTCCATTACTTGTGCCAGTGTATAGCGGCGGCCTGGATGTAGTTGAAATATATTTGTTAACAAATCAATAGCATGTGGACTTAAATTTATTGCCCAGGCTTCTAGCAAACCATTGATGTTATTTGTCGTCCATGCAAAACCGACATCATTTAAGTCTGGTTGTAAGTAAGGAAATCTTCTCGTAAGCAAAACAAATAAGATAACACCTGCTGCCCATAAATCACAGGAAGGTCCGTCTACTGCATATCGATTCCCTATACGATTTGCGAAAGTTTCTGGTGCCATATATCGTACTTTTCCGGCCGCGCCTTGCGGTAAAATTAGGCGGCGGATTCCATCCTCGCCTGTTGGTATTCTTAGACTCATGCCGTAATCGATTACAACAAAAGTATTTCCAAACACGAGGATGTTTTCTATGGAGAGGTCTCTATGGAAAATCCCACAAATTTGCAGTTGATTGAGTGCATTTAAAATTTGCCTAAAGCATTCTCTGGCGACTTGCTCCGTTCGTTCTTCTTGTCTTTCCATGTAGTCGTAAAGGTCCCCACCTGCACAAAATTCCATTACTGTGTACAAGTTTTCTTCATCTTCTAAAGCTTCAATGATTCCCAGTAAATTAGGATGATCGCTTCCAATAAATTGAGCAAGGGCAATTTCTTTCCAAGGATTTTCAGCCCTGCCTTCACCTCCAACCCATCTCGCATAAATACTACGTTTGTTGCTTACTTTGACAGCAACGTATGTGTTAGTCGATTGGAAAATTAATTCATCTTCGTTGCTGGAGTTGTCATCACTTTCCATGCTGGCATACTCTTCATCAACAGAGCTATCATGTTCAGAACCTGGAGACGAAAGACATATTTCTGTTACAAGCACGAGGCAGCGTTGTATGTACCCCATCTGTGTCCTGTTGCTTATATTATCTGGATTTAGTACGTATGCACGGTCTATCAGTCGTTGATCTCCATTTTCAGGTACCCTAAAAACGGCTTTTTCTCGACAAAATTCCTCAGACTCAATATCGTAATATGTAACAGTATCCACCATAGCCCTATGTATGACAGGATCTGAATGTCTTAATGGTCTGCGAGGTGGTCCTGCATTGCGTACCTCGTCAAAAGATATCCGTGCATGTACTGATAGTCCGTTAATTAGCTGCTGATTAATTGGCCCCAAAATTTCATTTGCGTCGTCCCCGTTAATACTACTGTCGAAACTATCGTTATCCGACTCGCTATCACTCATCATTGCGTTAGACGCATGCAATGAAAGCTCTCCCCAGATTTACGTATTCCCCCTGTAACACAATATTCGAAGGGCGTACTTTTTGTTATGAATGAGTGGAATAATCGAGGTAATTAACAAATATTATGATAACAACCCTCGTGTAGAGTAAATTGGACCTTTATCATCTAAGACTGTCTGGTGTAGTAAGATGTTAATATCACGGTACATTTCTTATCTAGAGAATTCAAGAGTTAATTGGTTACTCGTGATACATACGTGGATACCGAAATGCAAACACAGTGTGATTAGAATTTATTATATATGATCGATAAATAAAAACTAGAAATAAATATAGCTCTTAAGTAAAAACTATTTCCAGAAAGCTTAGATAGAGATAATACATGTGCATGCTCTTATTTCATCCCAATTAATCACAAAAAAAGAAATGAAAATGTTTTTAGCGCGTTCGGTCCAATAAACACTTAAAGAAAGGGTTCTTGTTCAAGAACTTGCCAACACTTAAATTAGCTTAATTACCAATAAATGTGAGATATAATTCATCGTAAAGTTCTACATAAATTGTAACCTTTTTCTGTCGAAGACGTAGGAATACGTATTCGTAGAAATAAAAAAGCCACAAATATTGCTGTCATGCTGAAGTATATATGCTTACAAAATTTCTTATAACGGTCTTATTTACGTATTCCCACCCAAGATCGTTTTGTGCGGTCCACAATCCTATACCTTTCTTTCCGGGCTATCTTGTCGTTTCCGGGTTTGGTACGAATCCAAAACAGGTACGTCACGTCTTATTCGTTTCGAGAAAGGAAACGTAAAGGGTAGGGGGTACGGATTTTGAAACACCTCACGGTAATGAAGTAGGAGGAAGTCCCCCGCTTGCCCGAATACAAGAGTTGGTGAACCTACGGGCCCTAGGTATAGTCTACTGCCGTTCATGGAAACACCGTAAACATTACATCCACAAACAAACGTATTCCCACCCAAGATCGTTTTGTGCGGTCCACAATCCTATACTATACCTTTCTTTCCGGGCTATCTTGTCGTTTCCGGGTTTGGTACGAATCCAAAACAGGTACGTCACGTCTTATTCGTTTCGAGAAAGGAAACATAGAGGAAGAGTGGTGTCTTGTTAGAAAATATTCTTGTTTTGGAAAAATAATTTACTCGTCTATCTTTTGGAAAAGAAACAAAGAAAATTAAGGCTTACTTGACATTTTTTTCGAAAGGCTACTAACCTTTGTGATACGAATCGGAGTCAAAAGAGGCTCAAAAGAGAAATCTATTACAACACTAAAACTACAAAGAGTCATACAAAAAATCATTAAGGACGCAATTGTAACGTTTGAAAAAAAATATGAGTTGGATATTACAATTTTGACTAGACATGAATTATTTTCATTGTTGAAAATGATTGATGACAGTTTTTGATTTATTTTTAACTTCTTAACCCGGCTGAAACTGCTTATAAAGTATGTTTCCAAATTAAGGCTGAAATCTTTTTGATGTTTCTCATGAACGATTTTGTACATGATAATCGCCAAAAAAATACATTGGCATATGTTTCTCTCATTCAATTTAAGTAGAAATAAAAAGTCCAACTTTAGTTCTATTAGATTATCACTTTTATATTTTTAGAGTTCGTAGATAAAGGAATTGTGTTATAGAAGTTACATTAATTGAATTTGTAAAGTCGAGTGTTATAATTCGATATTTAGTTCTTTCAACTTCCGTTTATTAAAATTTTAAGCTAAAAATATTATCACAATTTTCTCAATATCAAATTTTAAATTTGATATTTACTGTATGACAATAAAGATGATATCGATATATTGTCACACTCCCTCTTCATAATATACTTACTAGCTTACCAGCCGCAATACTTCTTTCTGAGATATGCAAACTGGGGAGCCTCTAAAGGTTTGGTGAACGCATCAGCCAATTGCTCTGATGAGTCAATTGAATGCAAAGTTATCGCCTTATTCACATATCGCCTGAAATGATGGTATTTTATGGCGATATTTTTTGTGAGAGGGCTAAATTGCGGGTTCTTTGCCATTGCTATGCTACTTTCGTTGTCTTCGTATACTTTGCAATCTAATTTATTTTCTTCTTTACGTAGTTTGCAATGCACTTTAGGTTTCCCTGTCAGTGACGGAAATATCTTATTCACTTCATCCATTAATTGCATATTACTTAGTACGTCTCTCATTGCCGTTGAGAGAGCTATGTACTCTGATTCTGCCGTTGAGAGTGAGATTTCCGTTTGCATACGACTCGCCCATATCAGCGGACACCCTGCGTACATAACAATGTATGCAGTTCTAGATAACACATTGTCCGAGTTGTCAGCATCTGTCTATGTCCATCCACCTGCAAAGTCTGTATCCACATAACATTCAAGGCCTTTCTTTGTATCTGGTTGGTACATAATTCCTCTATCCTGAGTCCCAAATAAGTAACTACCCATCTGCTTCACCGCTTTTTCATGTGATAACATAGGTTGTATTGAAAACCGGGCACATTGATGGACCGCTATGGATATATCAGGGCGTATTGTTCCCTCTAGATACGTAAGCATCCAAATTGCAGTCCTATAATTCCATGAACTATTCCTGCGCTCTCCATTTAAATCCTTATGCAATAATGGTTTAACCAAAGGGTTTGTTGGTCTAGTATTGTATTTACTTTCGTTTGATGTAATCCATAACAAATCTATAACTCTTTGAATTGGGAAGGGCTGAATTAGCTCGAAATTACCATTTTCTTTATATTTGACATCAACTCCCAAATATTTGGAGAGTGACCCTTCATTGCTAAGAATTAAATTCTTCTTCTTCAAGTTATTTACTAAAGTTTCTAACACATCTTTCTTTCTTGAAATGACAATCATGTCGTCTACATATACAAGGATGATACAGTCATCCCTAATAAACCACATTGGTCGATTTCCGAATTCCAAACCCAAGGTGAGTTTATTAAACCAATTTAAAGAAGCGTCTGCTAAACCATACAAATTCTTTTTTAATTTTAAAATATACTGCCCCTTCCTTCCAAACCTAAAACCATACGGTATTTCCATAAAAACATCTCGCTTCGACTCCGCCTGAGGAATAGCTAACACAAAATTAATTGATTTTGTTTCCAATTTATGCAGGACAGTCAGGATCAACAAGAGGCGCATACTTATCCAATTGACTACTCGGATATATGTCTCCCAGTAGTCTACACCACCGCACTGCATGCCACCATGAGCATTAAGTCTCGCCTTGTGCTTGTAAATGCATCCATCTGGAGTTGAATGCAACTGGGATGAAGAGTAGAAATATCAATTTATGAAATACAAGAATATAATGATTGGATGGATTAAAGTGATGATGAAGAAGGCATAATGTCAATTTATCTTAAATCAATTTAAGAGCATCTCTAGAGAAATTTACAACTGTAAGGAACAATTTGGGTGCACTTGAAAAATGGGAGGGAGTCGCTGGTGCATTCACATCGCCACCTCAGTCCATAGTCACCGGGCAACCGATGACTCCAGAGGGCCATTTGATCAAACCAATTGACGAGGAAGGAGTTGACCAAGGATACGACTCTGACGGTGGACATGCCTCTTGGCAATATGTGAAAGATGTAGATCATAATGCTCCGGAGTTGGAAGAGGATTCTTTTCCAGTTGGTATTCAGCCATCTTTAACAGTTGAGTCAATCCCGTTTAATGTTGCGGAAAAAATATTGACAGTGGAAGATGCGTCAGAATTGAGTGTGAATGCATTAAACGAGGAATTGAAAAATAGAGGTTTGAATGGAAGGGGATTATAAGAGGTGATACAAGAAAGATTAAAAGATGCAATAGAGAAAAGAGTGCCTTTGATAAAGAATATGTCAAAGGAAAAGATTGCAAACATGGCCGGTGATGCCTTCAGTCCAGGAGCATATTGGGATGAATTGGAATGTGACAGTGAGTATGTTTTAGATCAAATCCCTCATGGATTTAACACACCAACACTTCCAGTAGGTGAGATTTTCTACAGTAAGAAAAAGAAATTACAAACAAAACTTTGATAGGATGGTTTTTACTGGGGTGACGGAGGTACCCAAGTTGCAAAGAAATGGTAGGATTACAACAACAAAGAGGACAAGTCATATTTGAAAAAAGGCACACTCAGAGACCACTGCAAACATCAATTTTATTCACAAACATAATTTATCTTTATATTCTCACCCAGCACATTGGTTTAAAGCATTCCTTCCTATAAGAGATACCTGACTCAGACATTCTTTTTCAATGGGAAAGGTGTTGTCCTAAGAGTCTTGATCGATAACACAAGCTTGGGAGGCAAGTACAAAGACTTCACAAAATTCACTTTGGAAGAGATCATGCGTTATGTTGGGCTCTATTTGCTACAAGGTCTATCACCTTCACCACAAATTGACATGAAGTTTACTCCACAACACGAAAACCTGGTGAACGGAAATGACTTCGTACACACTTCTTTTGATGGCAATCATGTCACTAGAAGCAGAAGACGCCATCGTCATTTCAAAAGCTTCTTTTGCTCTGTTGATCCTCAGATCCCAGTTCCTATTTGGGACACTCATCCTAATTGGATGGTGCAGCCTCTTCTCAGACATATTCCAAAGAACAAATCATACAGACGGCTGGTTGCCCACCTCTACATGTAAGGGTACTTGCTTTGATTTCACAACCACCAGATAAGTATTACACTCTTGGGATGGATAATCTTTACAATTCAGCCAAATTCTGCAGGCTAGTGTACTCAACAACACAAAAGGTAATGGTACATGGATTCAAAAGGCTGATGTTACAGGGAATACCCATCGTTGTGGAATAGGATGAAGTTGAAATTGGTAAGGCATACAGTCAAAACATCTGTATTGAAATGCGACGAACTATGCAACGGATTAGTAAGTGTATCGCTTTACGATACAGCAACTGTTTATTTTTATATGAATGGTTTGCGAAAAGATTATATGAATAGAGAAAAAACAACAGGTCTACAACGCACAAGAATTAAAATGTTTCAAGAAGCCGTTCCATAGACTAAACATTGTGGACTTTTACAACAACAATATGGGCAATGTCTACCTAGCAGACCAACTCAGAAATCATTATCGTATTGTTACGCCTTGGCATAGAAACAGGAAGTGGTGGTGGCCTATTTGGTGGTGGGGATATCAAGTATTACTGAAAAAATCATATGCGTGCTACATTAAATATCATGATATGTTACTAACCAAACCAACCTTGACACACTATGAATTTATTAAACAGGTTGCCCTAGCTTGGATTAACAAGGACTTGTATTGACCAAAAGATAATGTTGCAACATCTTCAAAAAAAGAAGAAACAGAGAATGATGACAAGAGAAAGACGAGAGCAACAAAAAGGGCTTAACATTGATGCAATGCCATTTTCCTCTTCTGATTCCAAATGCACTCCAATTAATTCCAAGTCCTTGTATCCATCTAGTGGCAGCCTGAACATTTGGCTCAACACAACAATGCAATATTTACCACACTTAGCTAAGAAAAGATCAAGATGTGCTCTCCATAGATGGGCTAGAAACAGGGAGGGGAAGGAAGTCATGGCTAATGTCATGACATGCTCAGTGTGCACAGTTAATCTGTACATGACTTGCTACAACATGTTTCACAAAGAGTCGAATTTGGAGGAGGTAAAAGGTGCCATTACAAGAAGTTAATGACAGTGGTAGGGATAAATAAACAGCTAATCTCCTCAGTTTTGAGGGGGAGTGGTAGATGGGAAAAACTAGCCAGACATAATGTAATTTAAAACACATTGTAATGATTTTGTATTGTTTAAATACATGTATTCGGTGTATGAAATGATTTTTACCTGTTGTTAATACAATTTTATTACGCATTTTTGTGGGGACTTGGGAATCCCCACAAAAAAAAACAATAAGGGGATATTTGAGTGCTAGCAAATGATACCATGTGATTCATCCATCAACATACTCATTTTGTGTAGAAATCTACCTTACAAAATTCTTCATTTTATGGGTATTCAGTAATATAAACATTTCATGGAAGGGGCGGGCACACCCACAGCCGATGAAAATATAAATAAAAATAAATTTCAAAGGAGAAAAACTCCTTTTATACATAAAATTCATCTAAGACACCTCCTTGCAATGTCATTATTATTCTTCTTCTTCTTAATATTACGATAATCTCTAAACTCGGTGCTGCATCTGCCAATTTTTTTATCATTATTAGTCAGCAAGTTTTATGGAAGTTTTTCATTCAATTCACTTTCAAAGTTTTGAGAGTTGATTTGGGAGCAGTCTTGGGTACCATTTTATCAATTTAATCCAATGTAAATTACTCAAGGTAGAAAATATCTTTCATGACAGTATATATACTTTCAAATTGTTTTATTTGCGTTTCAGTCGGCTCTATATCATTCTGAGGAGACACCATAATATCATGAAGCATTGCAACTTGATGGGGGACGTTTGAAAATATACATTGATTTCAAAAGAGAACAAACAAACTTAAACAAGGTAAAAGGAGAGAAATTCATCCGAAATGGCTAAAGTTAGGATGCGTGGTAATACTTGTAGGTATCGTAAAGTGAGATAGGTATCCTATAAGGTGAACAGGCACACTCAATTCTCGTGTTGACTCGATCAATTATTTCTGAAATAATGTTGAAAAATTGGACAGTAACTGATTCAATCATATGGTATAGTTTTAGAGAGGGAAACTCATGTTTAAGCAAGTTGTCAACCTTTTATGTACTTGTTTTGGCAAAAGATTTATTTATAAGGTGTGGAGTTTATCGAATCATTGCTACATAATCTTTTTGATCTATACATACTTCCTATTTAAGGGAGTCATTTCATTTTACCATAAGATTCACAATGCGATTATTATTTTAGACAACACATGGTTCTTTATTGTGGATACCGAACAATCTACAAAAATGAAGCGTTATGCATTAACTATTCTTACTTAGCTACTGTTGTATGATCATTCTTATCCATGTTTCTTCAGTTCCTTTTGTTAACGGTGGCAAAGCATGACTTTATTTTCTTCGGCATGATCAATGTATAAAAATAAGGCTGACTAAGGAAAGAATTGGCTAAGTAATCTATTAGTTTGAAATTGACCTATCGACAGAATTGGAAAAGCAGGTGCTCAAGATTAATCCTATGACTCTCTTGATTTTTGCTGTATTTGAATAACAGAAGGTCTTTTTTAAATAATGTTTTTATGTGATTGGCGTTGAATATGTGTATCGTATATCAAACTTTAATCTGGAATAAGAGAATTCCAGAATCAATCAAATTGAATATTTTTAATTAGAGTTATTGTGAATAAAAAAAAATATACATTAGAGCACCTTAACTTACTTGACCTTAAATAAGTTTGCGTAAGTAAATTCATTAGCAATACCAACTTTCTATGACTTTTAATGGTCTTGCTATTTTTCTACCTATGAAATGGAACTTTAACGGTAAAAGGGTCGTGTGTTGTTTTCTTCAAATCGGTTTCCACACATTTTACTTACTCTCTCTAATTGCTCGTAGATACGTAGAGCAGAAATTTAAATTGCATGGATTCAATTTCATAATAGCCTTTGTAAATAGTTTTTTTCGCACGGTACTGAAGTACGACCAAGACCTAAAATTACTGTTCTGGAAGACGAACAAGTAACGTTGTCTCCTCCATTGAGCACATCACACTACTTTATTATTACAAGACCTGAACGAATATTTTTTACAATCAAACAGCAATGTGTATTGTCGATTTAAAAGCATACCAAGTGAAGCTTGAAGTAGTGAAACAGCAAGATTTGAAAAAACTTCACAGTGCAATTGGACAGACAAAGGATTTTTCAATATATAAATATTTTGAAGAATTACATAAGAAGAAACTTTTTTCAGCTCTCTTTCATGGGATATTTTGGGGTACAATCTTAATAGCTATTTGTCCGCTCATAGGTATTGGCTTAACAGCTTTGACAGTTTATCGAACAATACGGCACTTTCTGAGTAGAAGATCTGATTTGAAAATCAGGAATGACGACAACGAAGAACTGGCAGTTTTTGTTACAGGATGTGATCGTGGGTTTGGGCAATCAATCACTTTAGATCTTTCACAGAAGGGATTTCATGTTTTTGCTGGGTGTCTTTCGAAAGAAGGGCTCGCTCAATACAAAGGTGAGCTTAAAGGAAGTTTGTATTTTACCAAAAAATATCTGCTACATCCATGACTAAACCCAATCTTCACAAACTCGTCTACTAGATATGCCATCTGTTACTGCCGTGAAACTAGACGTGACAAAGGATGTGGATCCTATGAATGCGTTGAAGATTGTTTCAGGTTGGTTGGGAAAATCAACTTCCAAAAATCCCAGGTTTTTGCATGCAGTAATTAACAATGCAGGCGTGGGTTCGAACGGCCCTATTGATTGGACTGCTGTCTCCGACTTTGAGAATGTGATGGAAGTTAATTATTTTGGAATGATTAGAGTAACAAAAGCGTTTCTCCCTATATTGAAGTCACAGTCATGTAAAGGACTTTATAGAGATGCAAGGATTTTAAATGTATGCTCTTTTGCTGGTCATATTGCTCTTCCCGGAAGTCCCGCATATGTTGTATCAAAGTTTGCCGTTGAGCGTTTTTCATCGTGTCTACGAATGGAAATGCAATCATTTGATTTACCTGTCATAACAGTCAACCCTTCGGTTCATGGAACTACAATGCTGGACACTTCAAAGCCACATTTCCAAGCCAAGTGGGACAAACTCACTGATGAAGTAAGAAACCAATATGGTATAGGTATGTCAGCAATGCATTCAATTTATTTTGACCAACGTCTTTAAGTGAGAAATTCTAAAACGATCTTCGTCTTTTTCGTGTAGGATGTTACAATAAATGGATAGATATGCTTGAAGATGTCATTTGTGTGACATGGGAAGCACAATCTGTCATTGATGAAGTTGTTAATTGCATAGAATTGAGAAAACCACCATACGAACTAATTGTTGGAATGGATGCAAAATATGTCTTGATGTTTTTCAAAATGCTTCCAACATGGCTTGTTGTCAAAATTCTTTCGATCACATCACCAACAAGTCGTTGCGCTAATTTTGACTCAATAAAATCATCAAAAAAATTCTAAGAATAAAGAGAATTTTCACACTGTCTTCTTCATCAAACTAATTGTAACAAATAGACAAAATATCTAAACAAATTCCACAAGAAAGGAGGTCTATTCAAGTATTTTAACCTAAAAATCGTGGATCTAAAAACGTTTTCTTTGATACATTCGCTTTACCCCACGTATCTCTTGCGACAACACGGGATACATGCATCAAATACGTAAACAGGGCACTTATTGCAGTGTTGTCAAAAAGAATATCAAGGCAGTTGAACGTTAGAATATCATGAAGCAGTAAATCCTCTTCCATACCAAGAAATGTAGTTGAAATGAACCCATAATCGTGCGACCAATTCATTTCGCTTGGATACAAGATGCACTTCGATTCTTTTTGCACACCTATTGCAGTTCCTATGATTTTCTCAATAATTGTGTGCTCACGAAATTCACGGCGCAAACCATCATTGGACGGAGGTGGTGACTGGTCGAAAAAATTCTGAATGAAATACACTAGATCAGACATGCCACGATTAAATTTGATGAGAGATAGACTACCATTAGACTTCTCATCTTGATTTCTCTTCTCTGTGCTAGACACACCAGATAAGTCGAAAGTTGAATGAATGGCTTCTTTAATCTAAAATATGTTCCAGAGAGATGATGAATATAAAATTGATTTTTTAACACAATCAAACCAACTGTTACCAACATCATTGTTATCTTACCGATTTTAAAGATTTCACAAATTCTTGAGTTACATATAGTTCAATTGATTGACAATTTTGAGGAGCCCCCGCAGCTTCAAGATCTCTCTCTGTCAAGTACCCAAATTCCTCCTTCTTTAAATCTCCAATCATTTCAACTACACTACAATCTGCATATTCAAATGGAGAACGTCCATGTAAATAATATCCATGGTACTTTTCATCCATTATCAGCATGGAAACATTTGCCATAGTGCATAGATCAAGAAAGTACTGTGATGGTGGTTCAACAAAATATCTTTCGTAACAAAGAAAATTCCATAACCATTGTAGGCTAGCCAATAAAAGCCACCACCAAACAGTATTGGCAAAGCGAAGTATTGTATTGTTGTAACCTCCTTCTGCATCTACCGGATTTGGACTATTTTTAGCATTCTGATCAAATCCTTGCCCTAACAAAATATATACAATGCATAATATCGTAAACTCTATATTGGTTTTCCGTTTTGTTTGAATTTTATTCCACTTTCGTGCAATAAGAATATTTCTCCAAGCAGACACTGCCTGATCATTGGTCTTTGGTCTTTCCCAATCAAAAAAATATATATCATTATGACATTGCCGATAAATTGAGTAAAAAATATATGTTGATTGTAGCACAAACAATGCAATATAGAGTGAGTTGAAAAGGTAATATTCATTTTGTACTCCATAAAATTCGTTGTTTGATGGCATCAAGAGAAATACTTCAGCTTGCAGTTTAAAGAAAATAAACCTGAGATAAGAGATGGAAATTTGTTAAAATGCAATATAATTATGGAATGATGAATACTTCGAAGATCTGACTAAACTTACCAGTAGGCACTGATGAAAAAGCTGAATGGAGTGAAAATCCACACAAATGAATGGAATGCTAACATAATGGAATGTACTGTTGGTTTAGTAAAGGAATATTCTTGGTCAACATCTTTCAAGCTTGTACCATACAAACGACTTTGGAAAGTGATAATTCGGAAAATCCAAATTACAAATGCTATTGCACTCGCGAATCCAGTGACAATTTTCATCGAGCTCCAATAATTAGTCGTCTTCATACTGTATTCAACCTTCCAAATCAAGTCTTCGTAAATTTCGTCCGAATTTTCGAAAAGTGAAGGTCGGACTTCAGCATATTCTATTGTAAGTTTAGGTGGGTAAATTTTATTTCTATCCTCACTCTGAATTGAAATCTCCAGGACAATTGTTTTTGCATACCTTAAAACTTCTATTCCAGTTGTGGATCTACCAGACTGAGAAAAAAAAGTATCAAATTGTATTGTAAGCGGTATTGTGTAAGATCAATTTGATCCCTCCATCATATATTTACCTCGTTATCAAAAAGGAAGAAACGACGAACTAATCTATCGTTAAATTCATCCTTCTCTCCCATATTAATATTTGGAAACGAGCCGTTATCCACAAAGTTCCTATTCAGCACAGGAACAGGGTATAAACAATCATTCTTTTGCTTAACACTTGAGCATTCATTGCCCTCATCGACAACATATAGATCATAGAAGAACATTTTCGTAGAAATAAGATCATTAAGTGAACATGAATATTTATGCCGGACACTATTTCCAAATGCAAAATATTTTTTTTTTCGGGATACGTTCTCCAGAGAAGTAAATGAATTTTGACAATACATGAAGTGTGATGTGAGATCCTCAATTCCCATGAAGGTTCCGTTTAAATCATATTTTGCTAGCTTGAATTTCAGATGAGAAGTGTGCTCTTTGACGTCTGAAAACGAAACTTTCATATGTATGCCCCTATCACTTATTATATCGTCTGCTTCATCTTTATAGTATAACCATGGTAATGAGTACTTCCAATCTTCCTGCGAATGATAATTTGTGTCTCTAGTTTTGGCAACGATGTCTTGAAATTGACGACAAGGTGCAGAGGCCATATTATATGAACTTAAAACGCATAAATTACCCAGAGTCTGACAAGCTTGAAATGAATCAAGTTTGGGATCAACAAAATATTCGCATTTAGACGCCGATTTTATATAGTGATGAGAGAAAGCGATTGAATCTACCACCGTTTTTGAACTTAATAATGTCCCTCGAATGATTTCAATTTTGTAAAATTTCACCTTCGAGAACTCAGTAGATATAGTTGGAAGATATTGAACACAGCTTTGAGACCCTTGAGAAGTCTCACCGACCTTAATTTGTGAAAAAATGACAAAACAAAGTGACTAAATTTGTTGAAGTGAGCCATGCAATAATAAACTTGTGCTTACTCACCTTCACGAAAGGTTCTTTGCAAACGCAACTATAATCAGTATCGAAAAACATATTTGGATCTGGGCACCTCGCACAAACATGCGAATTGGCTTCATAAGATATACCCGCAGTAGAGTGAAATATGTCGTCATTTTCGTATACGAAATCTTCTATTACTGCTGTACCCAAAGGACAAGGCAAGCAAACATGTTCTGTCGGTAAGGCTTGTTGAGGGTCGTATATTTCTATTAATTTACTAGTTGATATAGGAACACCAGACGCTTCTGCTTTTGGGGGATTCGAGCAAGTACATGCTCTTGAATTCATGTCGTACTTGGTATGAATATAGTTGAGACTTGTTTCATTATTATTGGGTCCGCCGCATGAAACACATTTCCTCCCATCAAGTGATACTGCTTGAGATAAATCACCACAAACCGACGAGCAGGAATATGATTCGCACTTTCCACTTCTTTTTTCTTCTTGGGTACACTCTTTTTCACTTTTCAGCTTTGATGAATCACAAGAACATTCTAAAGCATTACCATAGGGATCTTTCTTTATATTCGATGGTTTTGCAAAATAGTTATCTCTACATTTTGAGCATACCAATCTGTTTATAATATCCAGCAAAGTTTTTGTTGTTGAGACTATTCAACTTGTAAACTACTAAAGTACTAAATAGAATATTGCAAATGACGACCAATCCAGCTGACTTACCCAGCTGTATCAAATATTTGCATAGATGTACAAGTCTTTTTTTCGGGTAAAGCAACATAATTGACTTCACCCTTTGCGTTGAATATAATAATGAGAAGAAGACATAATTGGCATGCACATCTCATTGATATTAATTTTGAATCCAACTTTTTCATTGATCCATTATTCAAACACCCTAGTGTTCATTGGCATTAGTGTCTAGGCTAAGTAGCCCGGTCGGCCCTGCTTCATAGAAGATTAGATTTTTTTTTGAATTTTGAAATTTTTGAGTTTTATCAACTTGAGGAACGTACAAGAATATATGATAAGGGTGCACCTCAATATATGAATATCATGAAAGATTTGAATTCTAGCTATGAATCATCTAGAAGACAGCCCCAACAAAGTTTTAAAAGTGATAAAGAAGATGTTCAACAAAAAAGCTCTATGAGCAGGAATAAACAAATCGGATGGTATGAGCCAAGTCATCCTAATGCAGATTGGAGTGGTTTTGTTCCACCTTATCAATCCCGAAAACATTTTTCGAAAACTCCTCCTGCAATGAGAGTTCAAATAAAAGCATTAAATGAATCAGGCATTTGCCCAAGTGAGGGCACGAGTACATTAGAATGGACGAAACCAAGATTGAAAGTTGATTTTAATTCCATGAAACATTCTGAACAGGGTAAAACAAGCAACAATGAACGAAACGACCAGGAAAAATCCTCTTCCTTTTCCTTGATAGGTGGCCCAACTCCTTCTATAGATCCTTCAAGCGTTGGATCAATAGGTTGGGAGACAGAGGCACAGTCAGCAATGAAACAAACAGGTACAAGAGTGCGACAGCTTACCACATATGGTAGATCTATCCACATTCGAAGCAAGAAACAGACCACACCTGCTTTTGAATTAGCTGGTATTGGCTTCGACGAATCTCAAAATGTAGCTATCCGAAGAGAAAATCCATACATTTTATTACAAAAAAATAACACGAAAACAATGAATTTGGCACAAAACCAAAGTAAAACAAATTTTAGTGGTTGCGATGGCATGGGTTACAGGTCACATCAAGGAGGTGTAGCGAAATCATTTTTAGCAGGGCTTGGTAAACAAATTATGGATAAGGTTAATGGTAAAGCTTTGATGCCTGTTGCACCATTTGCAACGGAAAGTAATCTACCAACAGACCCATATATGAATGCTCTTGGAGAGAGACGAAAAGATCTTTTACTGGAAAATTATTCAATTGCTTTACCAGGATACACCGGAACTCCTAATTTCTCAAAATCTACTTAAAAAGGTATTTATGAAGTCAACAAATTCTGTTTTAGATCACACTACACAAAACCCAAATGAATACATATTCTTTTAGTTCATTTAAACATTTGTGCTACTTAACATATTATTTTGATTTTGTGGTCGATCGTATCGAATCAATGATATTGTTGATGTCTTTTGATAATTCTTGTCTAGATTCTATTTCATAATCTACTTTCTGTTTCAAAAATAAATTTATATTCGTCTTACTATTCAGTTTTAGCTTGTCTTTTTCATTTTCTTTAATATTGTTCTCGTGTGAATCTACTTTTTCGTGAGAATATTTTTCGTTCTCTACTTTAGCCTTCATTGGTTCAGATGCGTGCTCTGTTGTTATCTCTTCTTTTCCTTCTTCAGTGCTCTTAAATCCTTTCATGCGCCCGCATACTTTGCATTTAGTAGTGTCGAATAAGAAATTCTTTTTTCCGCAAATGAGACAATCCCATGTTAATTTTCTAGAAGTCTCTTCTTGAATACGTTCATCTTCTCTTCTCACCAATGCTATGTCACCTTGTTTAGCCTTGATGTGACTTTCATGGGCTTTTCTTCTCTTTTGCTTTGAACCAGCGTAAATAGCATGAATCTTGTCTATGCATTCAAGAACTTTTTCTTTTATTTTTAAAACAGTCTTAGTACCAGCAAGTTTGCTTAAGCTTTGAACGATATATTTTTCTTTCAAGTATGAAATAAAAGTATCTTTATCAAGCTTTTGATTGTCTCCTAAAATGTAATTTTTTGAGTTCCACTCTTTCATCTCTTCTACAAAGGTTTGAAAACATTTCATGGCTATTTCATCCACACATGTTCTTCTTATTTCGGACGATTTATTTTGTTTCAAATTGAGAGAATAATGCATGTGATTGCTCTCTAATATTTGTTTGTTTGTTTCCTCTTGACATTCTTTCAGTACATTACCTTTTTGCATACTTTTTTCTATCATATTTTTCGAACTGCACTCTCCAACATCACAATTGACAGTTCCTGATGAATCATGAGATTTCTTGTGTCGCATTCTCTTGTTTTCTTTTTGACGTTGAAGTCGATATTCAACAGCTCTTGCAATCGATTCACGATCTTTATCGTTACAATTATCTAATTTTTATTTAGGAAAAAATGAATTTTATCAAGGTCACAGATAAGTATGTCCTTATTACTTACCATGTAAAATAGCATATTCTCTTATTTCTTTTTGAAAAGTTTGGCCTTTCTGATACCTATCTTGTTCTGATTGGGAAAAATAATCTTGCTGTATAGACTTTGCATTAAAATCATCATGCTCATCGCAAGCAACTTTCGCTGCAATGGTCTCATCGTGTTCTATTCTAAGTTGAACTTTTCGTCCACGTTCTCGTTCATATGATTCGTTAATAGTAGATAAGCATTCGTCGAGAAGAAATATAGTGGGCACCTCTGACAGTTTTTTTAGTTTGTCACACGTTTGATTGTTCTGTTCGTTTTTTATCTTGAGAAGACTTTCAAACACATAGTTAATATTACTTGAAATACCTGTATCTCGGTTGATAGTCATCCACAACTTTTTTGTCCAAATTAATCCAAAAAATGGCTGTTCTATTCATTAGTTGCAATCTCAAAAATGAAGCCTACAAAAAAGAAAAAATACGAAATTTTAAAACGGTAACTGCTTCGTTTTAAGGGATTAAAGAAATAGCGCAATATAGAGTGGCTTTACTCAAAGTTATTTTGGTCTGAACTTTGCTCAAATTGTTGCTTCAGTTGTTTTTCATTCTCTATTCTTGTTATATCCTTAACTTCCAAAATCTTTCGTACCATAATAAATCGTTGTCCGCCTGCATATTTATATTGGCATTTTGCTCTCAAAACTTGATACTCTTTATCTCCAACTTCCAACTTATCTCCACAATTTGTTGATTTATCAAGATGAAATTCACCCAGTACTTTATCCATACTTCCATCACCATTACGCTGGTATACTGACGCGGCTATGCCCTCTTCTATCCTTTTCTTGTTTCTTTTGTTCACTTTGTCCAATTTGTTATTGTGACGTTTAGTGTTTTGCTTTGCTTTCTCTTTAATAATGGATGGTTTTGTGTATGGATCAGGAGAGCAATCCTTGATAACGAACGGAAGAGAATCACGGTTATCGATTGGGCGGTACTTTGATCCTTTTTTTCTTTTCCTTTTCACAATCATTTCTGGTTCTTCAGAGAGAATTTCCTTCATAAAAGATTCTCTTGTCACAGGATCATTGCGATTTTCTTCTTCGAAATAACCATCACTATCAAAAAGGCTTGAACTTGTTCTTTTTAGGCCTGACCTCACAGTATGTGTTGTGTATGATAGTGATTTAATTCTCGTTACAGATTCAAACCTGGTGGAAAACGAGTTTGCTAGTAGTGGTAGAAGTGAAAAATACAAAAAGTATTTCTTTATGCTAGATGGCACTTTGATTGTGTTGTTATTCATGTTGAAGCAATAATGAGTACCGCAATTTTGTTTTTATCAAGACCTACAAATAATAGGAAGAATAGTGAAGAACTAAGCAAACAGCAAAGAATGTTCATCTTGCTCATCCTCTCGTATGACGGGTATAGTGCTGAAAAACTTACATGCTGAGATTTTTTTGTTGACGTGTACATTATTTCAAAATTATTTTCGTAGTAGAAGCTCTGTGAATGTACTACTAAACAGCTGAATCGACGATAATTTGGACAGTTAGGACATGGGACCGCTCGTAAGGTAAAAACATCCGCAACAGTTTTTGCATAGAAGAAAAATGTTAGGCATACTTTCTTAATAAAAATAAAGTAGCTCCAAGTTACTGTACCACAAATTATCTCATTGCAGCAGCTTAAAAAAGACGAGTGACGACGACTTCATTTCACTCTTGAGAAAGTAATATGCATGCAACGAATAGTTGATCATGAAGAAACAATTAAAAATTTCCCATATGTCTCGTTTTTATTGTCATGTCCATCATAGAAACATTCATCTTATATTATAATTCATATTTCATTTCAGTGTTAGCTAAAAACAATAAGTCACGGTGACAATTCAGTACACTTTCACATCTATTTGCAATCAATTTATCATAAAAGGCAGAGCTTGGCATATTGTTCATTCAGAGTTAGATTTACCAATACTTGAAGATGGTGCTTGAATTGTATACCGTGTTTCTCTTGTCAAGAACTGGTCTAGATAGAGCTTTTTACACAGCAAACATTTAGATGACTTTTTGCAGACTTTGGGGTGCAATCACTTGTAAGATGATTCACAATATCTACCTTCCTCCAAACATGCCTTCATCTTTCTTACTCTCTTTTTCAATAAGTTCTATCGGTCTTAAAATATTGGGCTTGTTAGTCTCCACAATGCATCCATTCATTACCATTTCATCTACCAAGAAATGTACTTGTTCAAGTTGATACATAATGTCCAATTCACATATACTTCCTGCCCATTTATCCATCGTCTCTACTAAAGTATGGATGAATTCTAACAGACCCAATTCGTTCTCTGTATTTTCATCAATATTGTTATGTTCATTATTGGCAATAGCAAGATGTGAATCCATTCCAGCTCCGTTAGAGGTTATAACTCCCTTATTCGCACCTGTTCCTACGATGAAAAAGAGAGATGCATACCGACGATAAATTACCTTATAGCCACGGTATTCAACAAAGGAACATTGAAGTTCAGATCGTGACAAGCATTTCCGAATAATTTCAGATTCTAGTGCCACTCGCTCAGCCATAGATATCCATTCGTAATATGATGAGAGACGGGTTTGGCCTTGTTTATTGACCATTAGAATAAACGATATCATTTTTTTTACAATTCTTGTTTCCGTTTAATTGTTTCTTGATGTTTTCCTTTCAACTAGGCGGGTCTTTTATTGAACTGGGGTTGTGTTGAATATACTGTGTTGCTCGTGGTTTGTTTTTTTTCCTTGGACATGAAAGGAATTGTATAGAAAGGTGTTTCAGAGATAGAATCTTTCATGATATGTTTTAAATTGCTTAAATAGAAGGTTGTTTAATCTAATTATCAACAAGCTATTTTCTAAATAGATTTTTATTACCAGACATTGCATCATGCTTACATAACAAATATACCTAATTAATTACATTAAATAAAATTCTAACGCACATACAAATTTTTGTTTGCGGTGACCTTTTTAGGCTTTGCTCACCTTTTCTCCTCTCAAAATTATTGAAACAGAACACATCTCTTTTTAATTTTAACTCATTTAACTTCGCTATATATGAATATGCTTTCCTGATCAACTGCAAATTCCTCGAAAATTAATGAAACCAAAAACTAAAGCCTATTACGTGCTAATTTTTAAGCACAATTTGAAATCTACAGATAATTTTTGTTTCGCATCAAGTCGCAACAACGTTGAATGCACTAACATTTGCACCTACTATAAAGGAACATCAAATTAGATCCCATTGTGTCTGCAATTATCTCCAATGAAAAATAAATTCGTCTTGATAAAAGAGAAACCTGGAACGATCATATACTAATTAAACTTCTTCAAAATATTCAAATACACTTCATATGAAAACAAAATAGTACAACATTTGATTGAATAAAAATCTCCAATAACTTTGAGGTAACCCTTGCGATGAAATAATTATGTACTGCATTTGTTGGCTTTTTCCGATGGAATAATGATGTCATTATAAATCCTACGCATTAATTTTGTGCTTATGAAACTAAAACATATTCTTGGGCAAAGAAGTTGCAGCGATGTGCGTTTTTTCTTTTCCCATTTTTGTAGCATTGGACATGCATCAAGAAGAAGCTGTGATGTTGTGAATGATAGTAAGTTTATCGTACATTTCATATTATCAGGTACATACGTTGTCAACAAAGATTGTAGTCGATTAATGCAAAGAAAGTTATGTAAGTTTTGCGTACAAACAAAATCCAACGTCATTCAACTCAAATCATCATTCCATCTTACGTTTTAAACGATTTCTACGTAGAAACTTCGATGAATGTGACACCCAAGTTCAAACGATTTTGTAAAAGCAACCTTTTCGCTGAATCATCCATCTGCTAAAGATAGTGCTTCTTAAAAGAAGGTATAGCAGGACAATCAAATCAAAGTGGCTTCAAATTTATTGCGAATCAATATACAATGGCCAAATTCAACCTTATCACCGCTATTGTTTCGTTCTTTGCAGTTGCCAACTATGCTGCGGCATTTACGACATTGTCTCGCACCTCTAAAACGACCTTCTCAAAGCTCATGATGGTCCAACAAGGCCCGCCACCAGTACAACAAGCACAAATTCCAGCAACAATGAGCTCTTTCTCAACATCTTCATCCATCTTAAATAATGGTATCAACGAATGGACATTAGATGAATCTAGTGCGGCATCATCTTCATTTTCTGTATCATTGAAAGAACGTCATGTTCCCACAAAAGAAGAGGTTGAAGCTAAAAAGAGGAACTTTAACTTGCTTTTCTGGGGTGGAGGATTTGTTGCTCCTTTCCTTTCCACAGTATTTTACTTTGGCTTCAAGTTCTGGGAAAAATAAGTAAACGAACACAAATCTGTTGATTTACAACATGAATAAAAAGCCAGATATGACAACAACACTTTTTAACTCTCTAAATTTTGAATCAATATATTCTTTCCTACAAACTTTACAGTTCTAAAGTTAATCCAAGACAAATGGATAAAAAACAAGTAAGCTCTAAAAATAGAATCTAACCGAAATGATAATTGTCAAGGTTGAGAATAATTAGCTCGCAATGTGCGCGTTGCAATGACCTACCTATTTATTTCTGTCTCCAATGAACATTCTTTTACCTTCGAGCAAGATATTTTTATTTCAAATAGGAACTTTGCTTTACTACGCGCGGTCACATTTAAAAAAAAAACCTTTCTTTAAAAACTTTGAATTTCATTATGTCTTCATAATTTTGGAAAAATGATTGTTACGAAACAAGTCATCCTGTCTCTTTCGGTGTCTTTGGCTTTTCTAGGCCTAGGTAATGCTGAATGCCCAAACGCTTGTTCTGGACATGGTCAATGCGGAAGCTATGATATGTGCACATGTGATCGCAATTGGCAAGGGGCAGATTGTTCTTTAAGTAAGTTTTTAGTTGAAAACATTTGAGTTTCTTTCTAGTCATATTTTCAAAGACCATTCCATAATCGTACATTATTTTGTTATTTTTGTTTTTCTCTTTGTATGTTCTGCTAGGAACCTGTCCATTTGGACTTGCTCATGTTGATACTCCAAAAGGTGATCTCGATGCATCTAATACGATCACAAGCAATGTTCTTATAGAAGGATCAACAGTTTATCCTTATGGAACAGCAGAAGGCTTCCCCTCCATGACTGATACAGCCAACTTTGTTGTTCCAAACTCAGCACATGATTACATGGAGTGCTCAAATAAAGGCTTATGCGATAGGACATCGGGTGAATGTGAATGCCTTTCAGGCTACGATGGAGTTGCTTGCCAGCGTGCTTCATGCCCAAGTAAAACTGCAACAACCACCTCGACTGGAAACAGGTTCACTACTAGCACAGGCAAATCCGCACTATTCTCAGGTAAAAGTGCATTTAATGGGAAGTCTTCTACCCTACCACAAGAAGGTGAATGTTCTGGCCACGGAACATGCGAAACAATTTCAAAAATTGCTTATTATGACAACGGTAATATCTACACTTTGTGGGACAAAGATAGCACTATGGGTTGTAAATGCGATCACGGGCAAGTATCTTCTAATCAAAAGGATTTACGGTGAATTTATTTGGTGTTTTGTTTTTTCTCATCATGGTTTACTGTTTCATTTCAATCAACTGAACAGATATGCAGGAGCAGACTGCTCTGAACGCATGTGCAAAGTTGGAATTGATCCACTCTACACTGACGATACTACAGCACGGGTCACACACACAAATGTAAGGATCGCGACATCTGCATCAGATTCACTAAGTGGCACTTATGCAATCAAATTTTTTGACTCTTTTGGTGAAGATTACATAACTACCCCACTATCGATCGATGGCGATGCATCCATAAATGGGGTTGATCATTGCGATGATGTTATCGCGGCTCTAAAAGCACTTCCAAATGGTGTTGTCCCTGATGTTTCATGCACACAAACTGTTATTCCTACTAATCAAGGTGTTGAGTACTCTCTCACATTTTTTGCAAACCCTGGTGAATTAAAGGAACTTGAAATTGACCAATATCTTGATGGCAACCGTAAAACATTAACCGTGGCTTCGGGTACTTTAACAGTGGGAGTTTACACCAAGATTCTCGGTGAAAATATTGATTATTTTGCAACAAGGTAATGTCAATCATCATTATTTATGTTTTTGATATCAATTATTCGTGCCTCTTAATCTCTCATTTTTTTCACAAAAGATGCGAAGCAGTAGTTGTTAAAGTTATTACCGATTCTGCTGATGGTGATAATTCATGGAACGCTGACGTTAAACCAGGTTCCCTTGGTTATTTGTCTGGATCTTCGGCTGCACTCACAGATGCAGAGAAAAAGGCATTGAAGAAATGTCTCGGTGGCTCAGATTCAAATGACGATAATAATGTTGACGTTCAAAACTGGGATAAAGGAGTGGTTGTTGAAACTGACGGGTCTGCCGGTTCACCGTATAATATGATTGGAGCTTACCCCCATGCTATTAAAGTTGTCCCCAAAGAGACTAATTCAGGTTACACGAAGTTTTCATATGGAACCTATCATCTTCTTTGGTATGATGATGCAGCAACGAACAAAGAGTTCCGAGTTGCTAATATTGATTACAATCACAATCAAATCAGTGAAGCAAGTGAAGCTTACGTATACACAACTAAAGGTACCGTAAAGCAGATGGGTTACGGAACAGAAAGTGAAATCGGTCTTGGAGCATCCACCAGCACAAGAATTGTTGGATATTTCGATCCATACACAAACAAGGTTTTCACAAATTATGACACTAGTTGTGAAAATCAACCGTCATCTGGAGCAAAAAATTTCGTTTGTGTAGAAAAAGGAGATAAAATTTTCGTTGTAGATGGCTGCTGGGGTGCAGGAGATCATGGCTCAGGAACCTCTAACCCTATCTTTGGTGGAACAGATGTTTTCAATTGTGGTGATAGCACTGAACCAACATCAAATACAGGAAATCTTTACACGGTAACTAAGGTGAGAGGATTAAAGATTGTCATTTTTAAAGTAATCCATTTAATTTCATACGTGTACTTAAATCAATTTTTATGGCATGATGACTATAGGTATACACAGTTCCTACTGGATCAAACTCTACTGATCTTCCTTCAACAACTGTTGATGCAACTGCAGATCCCACTCTCAAACATGAGATTGATACATTCATCATTGAAGTAAATGCAAACTTTGGATGGGAAGGTATGCACGGCGATCCGGAAAACTCCAATCTTACCCCGCCTCCAAATCGTGACGATACTTGGTCAGATAATACAGGTGTTGTGACTCTATTCCACTTCACTCCATCAAATGAAGGTAATTATGAATATGTCAGTGAGTGTGGCAATCGCGGCTTATGTGACAATGGATCAGGAACGTGCCAATGTTTTAAAGGATACACTGGTGATGACTGTACTACTCAGAACGCTTTAGCAATGTAATTTCCTTTTAAAATATAGTATGCTTTTATTTGTTTCCTCCTAGATTTGTCCTTTTTCTAATAATGTTGAGAAGTTAAGAAAATACTTCGAACAGAAATGTTTGCTCACAAAAAAGAGTTCTAGAACCTCTTCATTTTATCGAATCGAGATATGAAAGCACTGCGTTACGTTTTTATCATCTAAAATACCTTTATATTTTAGCATCTTGGAGCTCATACCGTGGATGGAAGATGCTAAGCACGAAGCAGCGAATGGTACTAATTCTAAAGAATTCAAAGGGTCAACGATGGTTTTAATTGTGAACAAGAGATTGGATCGAGGGAGCCTTCGAAGTGTTTGGTATTCAACTCTTAGAAATTTTGACTTAACTTCGTCGATCGATGAGCATTCAAAAAGCTTTTTGTCAGTATCTAAACAATCAACAAGTTCGCTTGACGGTAAAATACTCCAATTCGTCCGCCGTACCAGTTTCTCAGATTTCAGCTTTGAAAAGGTTAAGTTCAAAGATTTTCTCAAATACTTCTCGAAACCTGGGACAGGAGCATGAATGAAATCAGGAGGTTTTCATAGTTTTTCCTTCAATTGATCAAAGCTGTAGACAACGGCAGCAGCTGCCATAAAGTATGGTATTATTTTATCGGAAACTTGGCAATCTGATCGCATCAATACTAGATCTTCTTGGACAATTCTTGCACATAACTCTAGTGGATTTGTGTCCCAGTAATCTTCCAACTGAATAGCTGTAACTATGATACTTTTAGAATCTTCATTATATCTATAAAGATCAGGATAACGACGGGGTAAATAATCTAAGAACAATTCCAAGCATTCACGTCGCGCGTATAGGGAACTAATTTTAGCAACGAAAACGGGATGATATTGGTCAGGGCAATCTAGAACTTTTCTCTTCGTCAATAATTCAGACTTTATTGTGAGCCTATCCTAAATAAGAAAATGCTTTAAACCTCGCAGACGTCTTAAGCCTGATTGCAGCATTCCAGGTACATCTTGACCTGTGAGGAAATACACAGTGTGTCGTTGGTGAAAAAAATACGAAACGAAAAGTTAAACGAAAGTTAAAGGATTTGTGATATAATACCTGATCTTCCAGCATTTAACCACCCCGCTGCTAAAGGTTTTTCCCTTTTTTTTTCCCAATCTTCAAACGTCTCCAAAGGTGATGGTACTCTATTATTTGAAATTTCTACAAGGTCGAAAACGGACAAATTTTCAACTTTTTCTGTCTCGATTTAATTTTTGTCATAACATTTTCATCCAACGTTTCTTTTTTGGATTTCAACGTGTATCTGATTGCAAAAAGTACTGTAATTATTAGGAACGACACCAAGATGAGGATCGAGGAGGTTTGAAGTCCCTCCAACATGGTTTAGATTCAGGTCGCTTATCATTTCAGCAGCAGACACTGATGAAGAAGAACTCCACAGCAGTCAATACTCTTTTCAAGAATGAAGTGCCTGAAAATTACTCACAAACTACATGCAAAATTAGAAAATTAGAAGGAAAAAAAATAATAATTCATATTTTGAATGTAAGTGAATAAACTGAAGAAAATGCAAAATCCACTTTATCCTCTCATTAGATCAGAAAAATCGAGTCAAGAAGGCAACATCAACAGCAGTCATATTTCAAAGCAAGATTGAATAACATTTTTTTGTCAGAAATTTACTATATCAAGACATCTTGACGAAAAAGAGGTGGGCGAATAAACTTCCAATGTCTGTTACACAGTGCATCTAGATTTTAGTTGAAAGCGCTCGGATCTTTTACGTTACACAAGTGAGATTATCGTTTTCTATATAGGCACCATTACATTATCAAGAAAGAATTTTTATTCATCATTCACAGAACTAAACTAGGATTAAAAGTATTCTCAAAATAAGTCTTGTGTTATTGACACTTAAATGGATTTCATAATAAAACTAAATCATATTCTTATTTCGCACACTCTATAGAGAGGCCTTACAAGTATATAATTCGTTTTCAATTTACTCGATATTGAAAAAAACTTCAAAGCTATGTTTTCATGCCATTTTTTTTCATCAAATCCAAAAAGGCATCTTTTCTTTTTTTCAACCTTAGGTTCAAGACGTGAAAATTTTGAAAGCATTCGAATCTATCAATATTCGTTGATCTACCGGCAGCAGAGTATTCAGTATAAGCACAGAAAATTAATATAAATATAAATATATTTTTCCGCCCCGCATCGAAATAACTCATTTGCATAGTAGGATTTTATGTATAAATTAGTATGTTACATATTAGGACGTAAATAAATTATTTCGCAACAAGTTAAATTGAATCGGGACAAAAT
>Ga0209092_10000559_pt1 | contig 36904 bp, 19 predicted proteins | sample FraStrMetagenome_FD_187446 | JGI IMG/M metagenome (GOLD analysis project Ga0209092, IMG submission 187446) | Marine eukaryotic phytoplankton communities from Arctic Ocean - Fram Strait ARC3M Metagenome (SPAdes) (version 2) | ecosystem: Environmental > Aquatic > Marine > Oceanic | place: Fram...
AATCCTTGAAAAAATTAAAGAAGTCTTGAAATTATTTAAGATGTTGTTAAAAAAAATAAAGAAAGTCCTTGAAAAAATTAAAGAAAATCCTTGAAAAAATTAAAGAAGTCTTGAAATTATTTAAGATGTTGTTAAAAAAAATAAAGAAAGTCCTTGAAAAAATTAAAGAAAATCCTTGAAAAAATTAAAGAAGTCTTGAAATTATTTAAGATTTTATGTACAAATATCCCCATATCTTTTTGTGAAATTTTCATGTTTACATATTGCCCTAAGCCATGGTAACATTTCCTCTACGTCAGTTAATATCCTAGTACTTTTTTCTACGACTCCAGTGATTCCGTGGCCTATGCTAATACTCCAAGACGAAAGAGCGCACAATATAATAAACATTATAATAGTAGCTCCAGCAGCGCCATAAAAAATACCCCATTTGATAGGATTTCTTTTAAAAGACCGACTTTCTTGAATAGTATTTAAAAGTTGTTCATCCAATTGTTGTACCGATGTCATGTTTATCCGAGAATCAATGTTTTTATATATCATATTACTAATTACATATTTAACATTCGTCCGTATAAAATATTTGATTTCTTATTAAATGTATTTGCCAGAAGAACTATGGGGTTATATCCATTTGTTTTTAAACTTGGATGAATTTTGCTGGCCTTGTAAAGTTGAATATAGAATAAGGCGAATCGTAACATTTAATGCTAGAATAAATTCAGCGAAACCCCTGTATAAATTTCGAAATTTATATAAAGGTTGTGTAGTCACAGATTGTACAGCTTCAAGAGGCGCCTTTCGAGATTTTGTGGTTTCGCCATACTGTGTTCAACACGCATGTATGTATTCTTGTCCTAGGATATTGTACTTTACACCCCCTTTTTAGAAACCCGTGTCAAAAAGTATAAAAGGCAAATGCACATAATAAATGGGAAGTCAACCTTCTAAAGTTCCAATCTTGGAATGTCCTAAAGATTTTGATCCAAAAAAGTTTAAAAAAATTACAAGATTGTTTGATAAATTAGATCAAGATTCAAATCTCGGTGTATCCTCCGATGAAGTTGAAAATATTGCCGCGCTTCATGTAGAAAATTCTATAAGAAAAATGAGAGCATGTGTTGAAGCAAAAAAGAAATCTTTGAAAGTGGCTTTGGCTGCTAATAATATTGACAATGTAGCAGCTGAACAGAAGCTAAAACAAGAATTTGTATTAAAGGATGAAAATGAGAAGCGTGTACATACAGCGGCTATCCAGAAATTGAATCAAAGAATTGAATGGTATGAATCACTCGATAAAGACGGCAAAGCAGATGCTTTTATGAGAGTGGTTAGTGGAAAAGATTCTGAACATTTAGACTTTTGGTCTTTCTTTGAATATATGAAAACAAGAACAGATGATATAAATAATATTGAACATTAAGATCATTTATCTACATTATAGAGTTATTTTTTGCAAATCTTTATATTATTATATTCAAAGAAATTTTCCGGTGGAATAGTAATCTTGTTTTTGCCGAGGGCGCCTTCCAATTGAAGAATACGGCCCGCAAGAGTATCGTTAATTATGAGAATTAGAGAGTTTTTTGTTGCAAATCTCTAGGATGTCTTCCAATTGATGAATACGGCCCTTAAGAGTATCGTTAATTTTATGAGAATTAGAGAGTTTTTTTTTGCAAATCTCTAGGATGTCTTCCAATTGATGAATACGGCCCTTAAGAGTAACGTTAATTTTATGAGAATTTTCCTGAATGACATCGTACTTTTCTTTCAGGCTTTGAAGGGCAGTGGGAAGCCGTATTTCATATACCTTATTACGGTCTTTTAATGAGTTTAAATCCCTAATTGCTTTATCATATTTATTTGCTTTTATTGTTATATCTTGAAATTTTTTAACAAGCTCTTGAAATTTTTTTGCATTACAACCACCACCACGAGGAGGAGAAGGTTCCGCTACTTGAAATTGTCTAAACGACATTATACATATATACATATAAATATTATTTATAGTATACTTTCCCTGATTTTTTTTAGAATATCCATGTAAAATACAAATAATTTAAAAAAATATGTACATTATTATTTAAAAAAATTTCTCATTCTAAAAAGGTCGCTTAATTGATTGGATGCCGTATGGCTCATGTCTAGTAAATTTTGTAAATAGGAAGTTTCTGATGCTTGTTGAACAACGGTTTGTATGTGTAAAGATGCTTCCGAGGACCATTCCCCCGGAACGAATCTGTCTAAAATATGATCTTTAATTCTTTTTGGACTTTTTTGTACGTCATTAAAAACATAAAAAGGTGTGCATAGTAGATGATACCAAAGATCTGCATGTAATCTCATTAATTCATAACCTTCTTGTGTTCTTTGTACGAATAATTCAAATGTCCTTGAATTTTTTCCACCAAGAGCATCTACCATATCTTCTGTGATACGCATAGGTGTGGCAACATGTTTTGGATCATCGCCAAGGACATATCCAAAGTCAACATGTACTAGATATCCATGCTGTGTAACTAGAATATTTTCTAGATGTCTGTCTCCAAGACCCATTGTGAAGGCTAAAAGACATGCTCCCGCTGATGAAGATATCATGCGTTCTCTTAGTATTTTTGTGGTCATATTTGGATTGTTATTCATGATGTGATTAAGTATGGTTGATTTTTTCCGTATATCATATATTGTATTGGCCATGGGGATCATTTCTACGAGTCCAATGTCTTTTTGTAGGGGGAACACATTGTATATTGGAATGTATATATCTTTTGTCTTTTGCATGATCCAGTATGAGATGGCCATCGCTAATTTATCGATTCTTACATCTTCATTTTTTAGTAATATTTTAACTGTATGATTCCCTACTAGTGAACAATAACAAATAACAGGAGACGATGCAGAGTGCAATTGTTTGAATTCTACAATATTTTGTAGAATGTAAAGTGGTGCCCATGGTAATCGCGTTTGACCATATGTTCCAAAAAATGTCTGTACAGTATAATCATTAGGTGATTTTGCTAGAGTTTTAAAAAGTTCTACCAGGGCTTTTGATTTATGTATATCTTCTTTTATTTGATCATTGTGGCATATTTTTTGTTGAACATCGGTTAATAGTATGCTATTTCTTTGTGATTTTTGAATTTCGCATTCGAACCATAGTGCGTATGTCATAGGTATATGTTTTGAAACAAGAGGTATAAGACCATGGTCGAAAAGTATAGGATATTTACAGGCGATAAAAACCCACCATGGCATAAAATGCAAATGGATGTTTGGATGAAAATAGTGCCAAGTTTTGATCACCCATTGTTGTATGGGATTTACGTATAATGTATTTGTGATAGCTAGACGTATAATATCGGACATTTTTATATTTGTTGTACATGTCCTAGAACATAGCATAAGTTTGCATGATTTATGTCTCATAAAATTTGGATATTCACATTTTTTCAAAAAATTTGGTCTGTCTTTTGCGCTTATAATGGTATGAATTTGCCATGGAACATGTTTGTCAAATTCTTTGAAATGTGTCCATAAAAAATCTTTTTCTAATTGTGAATATATTTGACAAGGTAATTTGTATTGAATGCCTCTAAAAAAAGATAATAGAACATTTACCGAAAAATTCCAGGTTTTGTCCAATGTCCTTAAAATAAACAATTCTGATAAAGTAATTGGCATAATTGCTAGAGACATAACCAGCCATTCGCTCTCCTTTGATTCTCTCGTATTTTTAGCACATTTCGAACACATTTTTAGGGGTATTTGTGGTAATTGTATGTATTTGGGAGGTATTGCTGTATATGCTGAGCATGAATAGCAGAATATTCTCCCACAAGATCTACAATGATGTTTTCTTTTCATCCATGAAAAATCCAAATTACATCCGAAACAGCGTTGAACTCTACAGTCTGGTATCCATGTAATAGGTATACGAGCGGGTATAGTGACGTTTATCTCCGAAGGTTTATCTACTCGCATAGACATAGAAAGTGCGGCCATTATAAACAAAATAAATCAAAATAAATAGTTCAAAACCATATATGTTATTCATATATGAATATTTAATACAAGTTATATTCTAATCAAAGAACCATGTCTGATTATAATCTATGGTTGGTAATTAGTATATGTACTATATTTATATTGGGTTATATTTGGACTGCTTGTATACATTCTGGCTCTGTAACCAAAAAAAAAACGGTTGATAAAAAATCGAATAGGGAAGGCGTATACAAGTCGAAATTTGTAAGAGATGGGGCTGAGGACCGTATTCGTAGGCGTATGATGAAGTAAATATTATTTTAGGAATATATTTTTTAGAACTATATAAACATTTTATTTTAATTATAACGATGAGTTTATGTTCATATTATAAATCGTTTTTTTATAAGTCATTTCGTGTTCCAACAATTCACGATTCTTTAACATTTCAGATCAATATAGATCAACTTGGTAGATCTATAGACGATGTTATATTCATAAAATGACTGTTTTTTTTCCGAAATATTCTATAAAAGTAAATATATATATTTAAATGAATATTTTTTTTTTATTAATTATCGTTTCTAGTGTGAATTCGTTCGATATAACCTTTAATTACAACAGCATTGTTGTATATAATTATAAAGGAATGAATTGTGCAAAATATTACCATAGTCCTTCTTTAACGTTTATATCTAGTCAAATATATAATGGGGGTATATGTCATAAAGGTTTTTTGGGTGAATATCCAGTGAAAGATCTATATTTCTATGTTAAGCAAGTGTGTGGTTCAAATAAATTATATCAAACGAGTGGATGTAATGAAGATTGCTCTTTATGTACAAGTTCTCCTAGTGAATTGCATATATACAAGAAAGGGCCTATAGCGTGCTTGTATGATTTTCGGAGGAATATAACCCAATCTTTTGCCATTGAAAAAACCTCACAAAATTCTAATATAATAATTCCCAAATGTTTATCGCTTGAAGAAACCAATTTATTCCACCGCCAACCAATTACATTTGAAATGTTTTTTTATATAATCGCACCATTTGGAGTAGTGGCTATATTAGTTCCATTTATATACATATATCGGCAAAAAAAAACTTATAACCAAACATTGGATAATAATACTTAATATTTCATTTATTTTTTTAACTTTTTCTTTTTATGAATAACTGAACTTGTACGTAATGCATCTTCCATCAATTTAGCAGCAGCTTGATGACGATATGTAATCGTCGTCACCCCACCTAAAACTGTTACATATCGCTTATATAACCTTTGTGCGTCTAGACGGTTAATTCTACCTCTCATTTGAGTTCTGCCGGCCTGGTTGGATGGATAAGAACCGGTAATCATACATGTCATCCATGTTAGTGAATATCCAGTATTATATCTTTGTGCTGTGACAGCTATTTTGTATGGTGGGTGTTTTCTGTCCAACACTGCTTGTTCTGATAAATCCACTGTTTTTTCGTGTTTAACGGATTGATCCAATGCCATTGGTCTACCACCCCCAAAACAAATAATGTCCCCAGGCGAAACTCCTGCTTGAATTAATTTTTTTACAATTTGAACCACGTGCCCTTGGTCAGAGCCTACAATTAAAGGCCTTTGATTGTTTTGAAGCCAATGATTCCCTGGAATTTTTTCAGCATGACAAGCTTTAAAATGTTCTGTGCGCCAATTATGATTGTATCTTTGCATACATTCCATAGTTATTCGTATAATTTCATTCGTAACTATTGTGACCGTCCTTGTTTTCATATCTATCCATTGTTTCGCTGTTGGCGTTTGCGTTTGACCGTGCCACGGTGCTCTAAATGGGAAATTTTTATTGAAAAATGTTTTATCTTCCTCAGATTCACGTGCTTGAACAATAACATCTTCAGTGATGACATCCCCTGTATTCAGCGGAGATATCATTGAATTTGCAGCGACCCAAAAATTGGATGCAGATACTGGAAATGGAACACATAATTCTAGCCATTTCATAAGACCATATCCAGATTTATCCACAATCGGTGTCCCTGTTAAAGCAATCAACTGACGCGCAATTCTAGCCAAACAGAGTGCGGCGGCAGTCCTTTTCGTTTGTTTTTGCATTGCTTTATGAACTTCGTCAAACACAAACGCCGTTTCACTCATTTGTGTGACCAATCTATCTTTTAATGATCTCAAGTGATCATGTTCTATTAGATGAACTGTCATTGGGTTTAATATTGTAGATACGGTTGCTACGAGATCGGTATTTGCGTGTTTTTTGAGCAAAGATTTGGAGGGATATAATTGGATGGGTGCCCAACCGACTTCCTTAATTTGTCTCGCCACTGATTTTACAGCCGATTTTGGCAACGACCATACAATAAATTTGCATGCACGCGTTTCTTCTAGATGACGCAAAACAGTTAATGTTTTACCTTGACCGACCAACATCCAAAGAAAAGACGCTAGCCCATGATTCCAATTTGTATTCATTTCTGCCAACGCAAGAGTTTGTTCTGTTTTTAGAACCAATTGTGAGGACCATACGGGCCAGTAACACGTTGTAGAGATCGTTAGGCGCAAACGTTTGCATATTATTTTTCGAAATGCAACGCAACGCGATTCAAACGCAAAGGGTTTTGTCACAGAAGGCCAAATTGCATCTGGAAAATATTCAGACAAATAGTCCAAAAATTTATAGGCTTCTGCTTCCGAACCTGTCAATGATTCATCCGTCCCCTTTCCAACGCGGTTTATTTTTGGAATGGAAATTATAGGAGAATAACCAGCCATTCTTCCTAAAGCATATTGAACTGCTTCTATAGAAAACAAATGTCCAGCTCCAAATGTTGCAGACCATGAACAGTTTTTAGTTGTTACCGCATGCAATTTTGAGAAATCTGGCTCTACAACTAGTCTATAGGTTCGTTTTTTTTGAACAACCCATGGTTTTCCATCAATCCAGAATCCAGAATCTTGAAAATAAATTGTTTTGCCGATGAATGATGGTTCAATTGGATTAAAAACCCTCCGCCCATGTCTTAGTTTTTCTTTGGCCTGAATAATAAGCTCATCCCTTAATTCGGGGGTAATATCCTGGAGACCTTTCCTATTATCTCTGGTAGGTTTGGGGATAACTATATATTTAGATATATCCCTTGATGAAACTGTCACATAAAACTTGGACTTATTATGCCGAAGTTCAATTACTCCAACCATACCTGCAATAGCGCCCTCGTCGACTTCATAATGAATTTGAGGGCCATTTATCAGGGGGAACGTACGAACAATCCCCCTTAACATTTTACTTGAAGCTTTAAGGGCATCATACACTGCGCGCTGCTGTATTGTTTTATTTTTTATTGGAGCTCGGCGGGTATTAAACCCAGTCACTAACTCAAATGCCTTTGAAAGTGTTCCTGAATATGTTCCATAAGGTGGTAACAAACATACTAAACGGCCATCTTGATGTTGATCACAATAAATGTCGAGAGGGTCTGTCATTGGAATGAGTGACAGATTCAAAGCTCCAACGTTACCTACGGCTGTGGGATTTAATTCTAACCAACGAAGCATGCGTTGATCACCTTGCATACCACCAATGGACGCATGAACTCGAGATGGGAATGATTTTTGAAAATCAGGTTCGCGAGGCCAATCTTGCGACGTGTCATAAGCAGTAGTTACAGACGTCATTAGCAAATTTAGAGCCAATTGAGTTAAACGATTGCAAATTTCTTCGGAAGGAAACCATAAAGGCTGCAATGAAGCCAAAAGCGCATACGATGAAATTTCAAACATTTCTTCATAACTACAAAAGGAATCTTCTGCTGCAATAATAAACAATCGTTTCAAAAAATGTTGATGGCCAGAAATATATTTTCCAATAATAGGTAGGAAATACCCTTGCTGAACACCTCTGCAAAATCGCTGAGCAATTCGAGTCACAACAAAAGTAGTAGGCCAAATTTCCTGCGTTTCGGGGTGTCTCATTTGATCAGGTCGCCGACGAATAGCTTTTTGAAGCAATGAAATACAACCAGGTGTACCTATAGAGTCCAAAAAGTGCCTTAGGTTATCGTCAGGGGGAATATAACTTTGAAATGGTTGGCCTCCCGTTACAAATGCCATTTTTTTGTCGAGCGTTTTAAAAATATAGGCCAATTCGCCTGCTTTGCATTCATATGCTTGGACAATAGCCCCTCTTACGATAATAATATCGACATTTGAAATAATGCCTGTCTGAGTTTCCTGTTTATACTCTTGCCAACAATGTCTATCATACCCCATGTAATTTCCAGGATTTTTTGGCCCGGGGGGCGGTGAACCATCTGGCGCTTTTACGGCCGAAACAAGTTCTTTCATGGTCCAAGTAGTCCCTCTTTTGGTGTATTTCGACGCGTTTATTAAAATACGATCGCCAGATGGTAAAATAGAATCTGGCAAGCTTATAATTTCAAATCGAATAGAAGGATTATTCCATGCCATTGGCATAGCCGGCGGTTTAGAATCCCCCTTAATTTTAGGCGAAAATTCGGCCCATTGCTTTTGAGCTTTGGCGGACGGCATTAGAACTTGAACCACATTTGAAACGTTGTGAGCACGTATAAATCCATTCTTTATCGATTTAATGGCTTTACATGGTTTCAAAAGCACGGATGAAAGCGGTGGTATATACAACCCCTGCACGGAAATCGACTCGAGTGGTCGGATATTCGGCATTTATTTTTTAGATACAGTTTATATACAGCTGGTATTTATTTAAAATATTTTTTTTAGAATATGTTAATCTTAAAAAAATATGTATTTAAGATACGGCTAAATAGCCAAGCCATATGTTTTTTTCTAGACAAAAAACAAACCAATGTGGACTTCATGCTATACAAAACGTTCTAAAGACAGCCAAAGTAACTGAAACGGATATACACAACGCATGTCAAGATATTAAGGATAAAACTGGGGATATCATATCCAATCACGAATCATTTGGGGGCAATTGGTCCGTTCATGCTGTTCTTCAGACTCTTGTCGGTCATGGCTATACTGTGGAACCGGGAGTATCCTCAAAACAGGAGAGAGAGTGGACAGGTACTCCTATTTCAGAACTTTTGCAGGATGAAACTTTTAGAGGTATGATCATTCACCAACCTACAAATAGACATTTCACATGTTTAAGACCAGAAAAGGAAGGGGACGACACACGTCTATATTATGTGGATTCACAGTCGGATGGTCCAAGAAGGATTTCCCCAAAATTAGCTTCTAGGAGATGTTTGGCAGGAGCTTATTCATGGGAACCTTTTATCATAAGAGGGCCAGAAATGGAACGTATAGAGTTGCCAGAGGAAATTTCCTTAAAAGTTTGTGAAGAAAGACCCAGTAAACGTACAAAAAGACCCGCTGAAGAGTTTATGCAGGCGTGGTATGCGTTGAAGCGAAACTCTCCGGAACCTTCGACGAGTACCATATATAAACAACAAGAAGAACCACAAAAATCCGCCAACCCACTTGTTGTTTCTGGTGTTGTAAGCCATGAGGACGACGACACGTAGGGCAAACGGGCAACATGTGTTCGCAAAAAAATTGTTCTCGCTTAGACCATTTTTTCCAACACTCTTTGCATAATATATGGTCACAATCCAACACCATTTTAGCTCTTCTGTTTTGATAACAAATAGGACATTCAAAGGTCATTCATCTACGTATAAATGTTTAACTTATATAGACCAATATAAAATCATTCCATTTCTTTCTTTTAGTCACTTTGTTGCAACATGTTATTTTTATATCAATAGAATATTAATAGAGATAATCTGACTTTAATTTAGATTTTTTCTAAAACTTTAAGAATAGAAAGTCTAATTTTTTTAAGAAAATTCTACAATAATAATGGCATCGACCATCAATCACGTCAATCATGGTCCTCGCTACAATGACTCTCCACACAACAAAAGTGCTTTTACGGACATTACGCCCGTATCCGATACCAAAGAAGTGGTATACGGACCTCCTAAAAAGAAAAGAAAGCGCCATCTGACCGGCCTTGCCACACTTAGCATTAAACAGCCAGCCGCCGCATTGATTCTTTACAGAGGCAAAGACGTTGAAAATCGCTCTCAAAGTAAATTCAAAGGCGGTGGAAAGGAGTTTAATGCCCAATCGCGTTGGGTTTTAATACAAACAGGCCAAACACGACAAAAACCAGAACCCACTTTATCAACACTCCAATTGAACGCAGCTTCTACCTTTCAAAAAAAAGAATTTGAGGATACTATAGATGCTATGAAAGGTTTAGATCAAACAACTGGTTCAATAGTGGGAGCTATGTTAGTTTCTGAACAACGTCCATCAACTGAACCATGTGATAGCGTTTGGGCCAGTGATAACGAAGTGCATATTATGATTGAAAAAACAATAGCATTTACACAACCACAAAAATGTAAAGGGACATTATGTTTATTTCCAATTCCGTGGGAAACATTGAACAAAACCATACAATACGAGTTAGACGAGATCAAAGATCAATTTATCATGCGTAACATCAAACATACAATAACTGATAATTAATAATACATCAAACTTTTAAGTCTACAACATAAATCCAGTGATCAATTAACATGACAAACGACCGGTGGCGGTTCCCAAGTTACCAAATGCATTAGCAGCACCCGTTAAGGATTCCCATGCACCACCACAGAGTAATCCTTTATAGCCACTGTCGTAAAACATTTCTTCCATAGTGGTCACCGCACCCGTATCCCAGTTGGATATGTCCGAATTGAACGCAGATGCTCCGGCAAACATGCCTCCCATATCTGTCACCGCACCCGTATTCCATTTCGACACGTCCTGATTGAACGAACGTGCGGAAGCAAACATATATGCCATATTTGTCACTGCCCCTGTATTCCAGTTGGATAAGTCCGAATTCATCCCAGAACAGCCGCCAAACATTCGTTCCATAGTTGTCACTGCCCCTGTATTCCAGTTGGATAAGTCCGAATTCATCCCAGAACAGCCGCCAAACATTCGTTCCATAGTTGTCACTGCACTCGTATCCCATTTGGATATGTCCTGAGTAAACTGAGCGTAGCCGTCAAACATCCTGTCCATATTTGTCACCAATGATACGTCCCATTCACCGATCACACCGTTCACATCGGTAAACGTTGGACAGGTTCCATCGTGTGGTGCACAATTGCGTAATGTTTGTATAGCAGCTTTCAAAGCATCACTATCCGCCGGTTTGAACGTTACCGCTGAACAGTCTACACTAGCGGCGCTAGTTCCAAGTTGTGAGAATGCACTTTCAGTAGTACCTTGTAAGGATGCCCATGCACCACCACAGACTGCATCTGTGAAACCGCTGTTGTAAAACATTTCACTCATATCTGTCACCGCATCTGTATCCCATTTGTAAAGTTGCTTGTTGAACGCACCAGCGCCGCTAAACATGTGTGCCATAGTTGTCACCTTACTTGTGTCCCAGTTGTTCAAGTACTGGTTGAACGCAATTGCGTTCTTAAACATTGATGCCATATTTGTCACCGCACTTGTATCCCAGTTGGATATGTCCGAATTGTACGCAATTGCGTTCTTAAACATTGATGCCATATTTGTCACCGCACTTGTATCCCAGTCGGATATATCCTGATTAAACTGAGCGTAGCCATTGAACAGATTCGCCATACTTGTAACTGCAGACACGTCCCATTCACCGATCGCACCATTCAAAGCGGAAAAAAGTGGGCAGGATCCGTCAGGTGTTTCACCCAAACATAATGCAACAGCAGCCTGCAAAGAAAGAAGATCCACCGCGGCAAAATTTGGACCGCCCGGACATCCGTACCGAATTTTGCTGGTTCCCACATCATTAAGAGCATTGGCAGGACCCATTAAGGATTCCCATGCACCACCACAGAGTGCTCCTGAGAAGCCGCTGTTGTAAAACATTCGTTCCATAGTTGTCACCACCCCCGTATTCCAGCTGTAAATGTCTAAATTGTTCCCACCACTACTCTCAAACATACGTGTCATATCTGTCACCCTTCCTGTATCCCACATGGACAGGTTATGGTTGAACGCACCAGCGCCGCTAAACATGTATGCCATAGTTGTCACCTTACTTGTGTCCCAGTTGGATATGTCCGGATTGTATCCATACATCGGCGTTCGACGATCGCTAAATGATGCGCCGGCAAACATGTATTTCATATTTGTCACCGCCCCCGTATTCCAGTTGGATATGTCCGAATTCATCCCAGAACAGCCGCCAAACATTCGTTCCATAGTTGTCACTGCACTCGTATCCCATTTGGATATGTCCTGAGTAAACTGAGCGTAGCCGTCAAACATCCTGTCCATATTTGTCACCGCAGACACGTCCCAATCACCGATCACACCGTTCTCATCGGTAAACGTTGCGCATGTTCCATCGTGTGGTGCACAACTCTTTAATGATTGTATAGCAGCCTTCAAAGCATCACTATCCGCCGGTTTGAACGGACAAATGTACGAGTCTTTGAAGGCTGCTATACCGGCATCTTTGGCGGCGACGGCAGCATCCCTGGCATCTTCGGCTGCTGCCTTAGTTAATGTTGCGGCATCTTTTGCCGCTAATGCAGCATCTTTTGCAATTTCAGCGGCTTCTTTGTCGGCGATCGCAGCCTCTTTGGCGGCGATGGCAGCATCTCTGGCAGCTTCAGCAGTTTCTTTATCGTTTACACTTGCAAGAGCGTTGGCAATCGCCGCTTCTTTGTCGGCGATTGTAGCGTCTTTTTCTGCGATTGCCGCTTCTTTTGCAGCGTTAGCAGCTGCGGTTTCGGCAATCGCCGCAAGTTTGTCAGTGACAGCGGCTTCTTTATCAGTGACAGCGGCTTCTTTATCAGCGATCGCGGCTTCTTTATCAGCGATCACAGAAGCGATGGCTGCATTGCTGATCGCAGTGGCATCTTCTCCAACACATTGATTGTCAATTAATTCGGTGTGTGGACCACATGCGTATCCTCCTCCCGAGGGGGAAGAGGTTGTAGATGGCCGTAAGAATAGTATCAGACTAAATGCTAACAGACTAAATGCTATTACAATTACAATAATAAGAGCCCAAAATCTGGTTGGTTTGCTTTCCTTCTGGGACTTTTTTGTTTTCTTGAATGGTTCGGTTGGAAACAGCAATGGTGAGTAAATATTTCTGACATTATTAGGGTTGTCCATTTTTTTTACTCCGACAAGCTTAAATACTCAGAATTTACATATCAAAATCTACCACCAGATGACTAAAAACACTGTATAGATATTTTTTTATTAATTATTCTTTATATACTGTATTGACTTCCTTCCAAATTGGAAAATTGGAAACACCAAAGCATCTGCGTTTGAGCTTTTGAACTTTAGACATCATGACCTCAAAGGGCACATTTTTCTGTCTAAAATTTTCAAGAACTTCAAGACACGCATTCCAAAAAGATCGATTAAATGGAATTCTCCACATTCTAGTCAGTAGAGGGGTCCAAACTACAAACAACGTTTCTGAGACTCCTTGTGCTGCCATTTCCATATGAATTTGAATCATATAATATGGAGCTGCTGTCTTCCATTTCTTAAGAACCATATCTCTCATTTCTTCTGGAGTTTTCCCGATACCTCCTCCAGGACATTTAATCTCTACATTTGCATGCCATTTCACATCCTCATTATTTAAAGATTCTTTTTCTACACGTTCTCCAGAACCATTTTTTAGTACAATAATAGCCCCATCTGGACTGGCGGCATATATTTCATTGATAGGAATCTGTGGACATTCAAAAAAATGAGCCCCTGGTATACTATCTACAATAACTTGAACGGCAGTGTCTTCGTGTTTTGTTCCCCATGCCATTCTCTTCAAGGAAACTGCATCGAAATCTTCCACGGCGTCACCAAACCATTTTTCAAGTACTTCGTCCCAATCCGATTCTTGTTTAAAATTGAAATAAAGATCTCCGGGCTTAGAGCCTGTAATACGACCTTTTCGACCATCCAACCACTCTTGAGTACCTTGTTCGGGACTTGATAAACCTTGGTCAGATAAAGAATATATTCTACTCATATTTTATATTTAAGTACGCTCTATTATTCATAGTGACAAATGGATCCATCATATTCCTTACGCATTCCATCTGTAGAAACAACTGGTCGCAAAAAAAACCGTAAGCGAAAAATTAAAAAGGCATATATACCAGTAACGGCAAGTACTTTCAAATATAGATGTTATCAATGTACCGCTGATGTTTATTTTTTACCAGGACATGAATTAGTATGTGCAATGTGTGCTTCGAGAATAGTCGAAAAAATAAATTGGAATCCTGAAAAAAGAATTATACAGGCAAGATAAACTTTTTTAAATCTTAATTTTTTTTTAAATGATTTTAATAACTAAAAATAAAAAGAACCATTTGGCCAATTCATAGAGATAATAATGTTATTATGGTCGTTCTATTCACTTTAACTTTTATTATAAGTTCATATTTTATTATCAAACATTATCAAAGAGATAGAATCGACATCCAATATTTAACCTCTAACACTACCGTTGTGTTAGACGAAATAGCTATAGAAATTGTATTACAACCTACTGTTCCAGAAATACCACCAACTGATTGATGCTATTATCATACCAATTGGTGGTATAAACATCGGTTTTAAATATATAGAATGCAATATATTCTAGATTTTTGTTATGATACTTTCGTTCGTAAAAAAGAACATATAAAAAAACAATCTCCAGCTCAATCGCCCCCCTCTTCACCCAGACAGCCGCAAATATATAATTGTTGTAATTGTCTTTGTTTCAATACCACTAAAAAACTTATAGAATGGAAACATGTTAAAACGGGCACAAAAAGATATTTTTTCTGTTCTCACGAATGTTGGGACGATTGGCTCAAAACTCCAAATCAGATTGGATCGTGGTCTCCTGTCGTTTTAACACTAGAACAAATAGACGAAATAGAGACTTTATATCTAGATAGTCCCAGAAATCAAGGTACAACTCCCAATGGCGGGTGTGACATTGATCTATTACCTCCCAATGTATTTGAAGATATTTGAGGCCACGATTTTGATCTCTTTAAATATTTCTTGGATGTTGCCATAATTTTAATTTTAGATGTAATACGTCGTCTCAATATTAAAATAATAGAAAGTAACATTATACCAGGTATCAACCACAACAAATGCAACAAATTTGGAGGAGGGGGCATATTTGACCTAAAGAATGGTACTGACGTATTTGTAATGTTTGAAGAATTTGTCAGATTAGAATGTCTCAAACGAGGATTAACGTCATTTGAACTTTTTAGTGTTATATCAGATTCGTTTAACGGATATATTGTGGTTTGATTCGTTTGATTTGTATAGTTAGTATAATTCGTTTGATTGGTTTGATTGGGTTGGACAGAGTTAGTATAATTCGTTTGATTCGTTTGATTGGGTTGGACAGAGTTTGTATAATTCGTTTGATTCGTTTGATTCGTTTGATTGGGTTGATTCGTTTGATTCGTTTGATTGGGTTGGTTGGTTTGGTTGGTTTGGTTGGTTTGGTTGGTTTGGTTGGTTTGGTTGGTTTGGACATAGTTGGTATATTTGGTTTGGTTGTTTTGGACAGAATTTGGCGTAAAATTTCCTTTAATTCCGTTTTTATCTATACATATATGGTTATTCGTACATAGCCACAAAGTCAAGTTAAAAGTATAATAAATTCGAGTACACATTCGTTTATTAAATATATTTTTTTATTAAATTTATTTCTGTGAATAATGTGTGTAACTTATGATAAAAATATTTTTCTTGGTTCTCTTGGTTTCTTCTTTGAGGCATAAACAAAAAGTATTACACTCAATGCTGTGAATACAACTCCTGAAACCAGTGGTATTGTTATTCTAAAAATGTCTGATCTCCTTTTTTTGTCTTTCATGTGACTTTTAGATGTTAATTTGCATACGACTCCGGGTTCTACACAATCTCCGCACAAATTCCATCTTTTCCCCGAATTTGGAACGCCGTCACAACCTTTGCATGTTTTCCCATCCCCTCCGCAAACTCCACAAGCATCGGCTGTTCTATTTCTACAGTCGCAGTATTCTAATGCCGGTGTGCCTACACATCCTCTTTTCATGACGGGTGGACAAACATTTCCATTGTACATCGGGTGAATAGCAATAGTATAATTTTTAATTTGTATTCCACGATCTCCACATTTCGCGGGACAACTTTGGAATTCATCATCCCAAATGACTTCACAATTAATAGGACATAGTGTCCCATTACATTGTCTATCAATTGTGACTGGGGTTTCGGAGCATACTAGCCCACCATGTTCGGCTTCTTGTATCTTTCTTCCCCTAACACCCAATTCTAAACCTTCTCCACACATATTTGAACATTGACCCCATGTATAAGATTCAAATAAACAATCTTGTTGTATGTTGAATGTTTGACCATTGAGAATAATATTTTCTGTCCAACCTTCTTTCTCTATTTTGAAATATGCGAATGTTTCTGTCTGTACTTTGTTGGGCGCATCAAGGTTAAATTCATCACCATCAATGTTCATTTCAATTCTGTACCAATTTCCAGCTCGGAGCGATGGTAGATTATTAATATCGTCAATAACGTGAGTAATACACGTGTGCTGTGAACATTTGCGCATATCAATGACTTTAGCATCTGGTTGGCGCGCGCAATCGTCTTCAATGATACATCCTTTACATGTTGGGTCGTATTCTTCGCAATATTTGCATTCTCTGTTTTTTATAGCTGTAGGTGGTGAAAATTCATATTGTTCGTTGTTACACGTGCTTAATTTATTACAAATTCTATCTGACTTGTAGTATCCGTTTGAGAATATGGGCGACTGGTATTGAAATTCGTCAAATAGGCATAATCTTAATTCGTCACATTGTCTATTTGTAATATAATATCCGTGATCGGACATAACTGGCGCTTGGGATTCAAATTGGCTGTTGTCACAAGTTGTTAATGCAACACAATCGCGATCTGAAAAGTCTGTCTTTGGCACTGATTCATATTCTAAAATAGAACATTCTGCAGAGTATGTTGTACATTCTCTATTTGAAATATTTGTTGGTGATTTTGATTCATATTCAAATTCCAAACATTCGCCAAGATAAGGTAAACATTCTCTGTCAACAGTAGCAGAAGGCGTAACAGATTGATATTTATCGTCGGGACATGGATCTGAATGTCGAGTACATTCGCGATCTGTTTTAAATATATTATCTAATAATTCTGCCGCTTTAGATTGATATTGTGTTGCATTACATATTGTTAATGGTGAGCACACTCTATCAGTAACAGGTGTAGCGAATCCATAATCATATTCCGGTGCTTGGGACTCGTATTGTAATGCAGTGCATATGGTCAAATCGGCACATATTCTATCTGAGTTGAATGTAGGCGCTTGGGATTCATATTGTAGTGAATTACACGATTTTAGTGCGGCACATATACGGTCAGTTTCTTCCCCTGGGGGTATTAGTTCATATTGTAATCCCGTCACACACGTTCTCGTTTGAATACATTCAATTCCACTTAGCCAATAATTTTCGAAACAAGCTTTGCATTTATAATCTCCCGGATTTGGACAATTTCTTCCGACTTCTGGTAATCCATTGTTGCAAAAGCATGAAATTTCTACACAACAACCGTCTGGATTACATTCAAATTCGGGACAATAGTTGTCTAATAAGTTACCCGTATATTTTTCGCCAGCACAAAGTACAGAAGCTTCTTGTGTTGAACATTTTTCAGCTGGAATACAGCATGTAATTTGATCATTTACTGTATTATCAGTGCCGTTTGTGCAAGTTTTACCTTGACAATATCCTGTATATTGGCTGTTTTTAGACGCTATGAATACGTCTAAACTATCATATGAAATATCTGTTGGTAAAGATGTAGGTGGGTTTACATATTCACCTTGACAAATATTATTCGTACATGTCGATCGACATTTTCCGTCTGCCACTACTACTCCAATTCCGGAACATTCTTTGCAACATACATGTAAATCACTTTTTACACAAACAGTGTCTTCACATTGTGGGTCAAATAGCACATTATTCCCTGAAATGTCGGTGTTTTCTGTTCGTATTCCATTTCCAAAAGTTGGATTAGTCCCAACTTTACAATTTTCTATTTGTGGCGCATCATATGGCCTACACCCTCTTGGTATGGTGTTCAATGGGTGATTTTTACATTCTGGTCTGCATAGACATCCAGGGTAGGGATTATCTTCCGCTATACAATATTTAACTGCACATCCCTCATATGGTACAAATTCTGGTTCTATTTGTTCGCATTCTGGTGGTGTTTGCGCACATATATTATCTATATATTCATAATCAGCGCAGAATTTTTTGTGGCATTTGTTTTGTGTTCTAGTTGCATTGCAGAAGTAACCTCCTTCGCCACAAAACTCATTTCCACATAGACATGGTAATGTATTCACCACATCACCATCTATATATGCGCAAGAAGGTATTTTCGTTTTAGAACAAACGTTAAATTCTTCGTTACAATAGTCATTGCGTAGGCAAGTCGAAGAGCCACATCTACATACAGTATCGTCACTCATATCTTGGTTTCGTTTATTTCCATTTGTGTATGTACATGTATGAGTTTTCATGTTTGTACAACCACATACTGGATAATTTCCAGGGTTACCGTCTCCACATGCTGTTCCACCAAACGCGTCCAAAGGATAATAACAAAAATCACTGCTACATATTTCGCCATATATATCTTTTCTTGGAGTGCATTCGCATTTGCCGTTCACTGGTAATTCGCCAGTATTTGATGAACAAGGGACAAATGAACACGCTTTTTGACCATTTTGGTCGTCACCGCATACAAGACCTTTACTTTCATCGCATTCCAATTCGCTGGTACACAAACAGGTATGTTCATTTTCAATTCCTCTTTCTTTAAATTCACATGCTGGTACTTCTTTACATTCTCCGCCTGGTATATAGGCGTGACAATATGGGCTAATTTTTGTACTACATAATTCCACATCACATACACATTCGTTAGATATATTTGTTCTGGGCAGAGAATTATGCGCAGTCACACCTGTATAATCAGAACAGTTTGGATAAAATATAGCAGTTTGGGTAACTTCTTTTGAAATAGAAGAAGTTACATATTTTGCACCTTCGATAATCATAGAACGATCCACATTTTTTCTTAATAAGAAAAACATTGCAGTATTCCCTCGATTATCGACAACGTTGCTTCTACGTGTTGTACCATAGTTCCAATCATATAATCGACTGGCTCCGGCAGCTTGTGAACTAATATCAATTCTATAGAAACTCTGGAATAAGTTCCTTAATTTACTGAATTCTTTAATAGCGCCTATTCTCCAACTATGAGTAAATGCTACCCAACTTCCTTTAGAAATTCTAGTGTCGTCTTTATTTATGTATTCTTCAAGCCACTGGGCGAATTCGTCCTCTATGCCTAACGTTTGTATTTCTTTTTCGAATGTTGCGTTGCCGAGTTCATTCCAATCTGAATCGAACCACCTAAGTGTTGGATGCCCAGATGCAAATACAAAATGCGCCCTTCCTCCATCTATTGTGAGCGTGCCTGGCGTTGACTTTAAATTACAATTTGTGGAACTACATAAAGGTTCACGGGTTGAAACGGACGGAATTCCAGAAACGAATTTTATGGTTTCAGCCTTTTGAAATTCAATTTCAAAAGGCCATGCACCACATCTATCATGGTCTTCATAGCAAAATTCATTTCCCTGACATGTAGCACGACCACATGTGCATTCTACTGGTTCGGCTATTTTTCCATCTACGTGTTGACATATCGGAGTAATTCTACATTGATTTTCCGAATCGGATAGTCTTATTCTAGGGTCTTCACTATTTATTTCTAAATTAGGAATAATTGAATTTTCATAACAATGAAGCCCAGTAGCGCAAATAATATTTCCGCATACACATCCATTTGACGTTATTGAAAATCCGTCCTTTGCTAAACATTGTCGGCCACCACAAAAGTTATCTGGCTTGAAACAATAATGGTTTGTATTACAATCACCTGATCCACATGCACAATTTTGTGTCTCAGTAATTAATCCATGATTATGTTCACATGGTCTGTGCGAACACCTTGAAATATCCGCATGGCAATAAAAACCAGTTTCTTGAGTACATATTGTTCTTTCTGAACCACATGCACATTGTTGTCCATTTGTCAACAATCCTTCTGTTTTTTGACATATTGGGTCGGCATAGCACTTACTTTCGAAGTTTACACAATATGGTGAAGAATCGGAACATTGTGTAAATTCACTACCACAAGAACAATCTTGATTTTTTCGCCAACCATATTTAAAATTACACAATGGTGTAATATGACATTGAGTGGAACAATATTGATCTGGGTCGCAATAATTCACATTATTATCATCTTTACATTGGCACCCATCTTGGTTTGAAATATATCCATTTGAATTTGAGCACTCTGGAGCATAGAAGCATATATTTCTATTACATGGCGATTGTAGAGGTTGTGTACCATACCCATAAATATCCATATGACATTCTTCCATGGACATTAAAGATGTACCGTTTGATATGGATACTAATCCAGCTGCATTTTTATCTGAACATGTTGTTTCAAATTTGAAAAATCCTCTATATCCTGCATATTTTGAACAAAATCCAGTCTCTAAAGTACAAAAACTTCCCGCTGGACATTCGTTAAAACAGTCAGAACCTTCACAATAGGGCCCACATAAGCAATCTTTTACATTCATTGTAAAGGAATCTGATGCATGACATGTGGAAATTTTTGAACATTGGCCTTGATTACACATGAGCCCAGTTTCTGAATCACAAATAGAAACTCCACATGTACATATTCCATCATTGTTATGAATGCCTGTATCATCTTCACATGGTCGAATTTCTCTACATAGTTTATTTTCAGCGTCACATACAGGCGTTGTATCTACCGGACAATTTATGTCCGTGGGTATTGGCTCCGTGACATCAATAATACATATATTGTTTTCTGAACATTGTATTGGTGTTTCGTGTTCGTTAAAGTAAATAAAATCAGATATAAAGCATCCCAATGGTCGCGTAACATCTGTAATACGTTTAAATGTTTTTTGTGTGCTCAATACGTCTTCAATTATAATTTGAAGAGATGCGTCAAAACATTCTCTTTCCGACTTTATAGATATCGAAGATAGTCCCGAAATTTGTTTTTCGTACGTTTTTGACCCACCACACGCACAAGAAACGTCATTTTGTTCAAACTGTGATAATGTTTTACATTTTTCATATTTAGTACATGAAGATGTCGCGGCATCGCAAAGATATCCTTCTTCACATATTTCTGAACCACAAATGCAGCTTTCAACAGTCGGTATTTGCATAAAGACATCAACACATATCGGTGCCTCGATTTTGCATATACATGTATGTTTAAAACAATCCATACCTTCGACATTAAAATACGTTTTGGCTGGATAATCTGTTAAAAATAATTCATCGTATACGCAACCAGTGTCTGAAGTTCCTTGTATAAAAAATTCTGTGGGATTGTCTATGGCAATGACGGAACCTTTTTTGCACTCAAGGGCATCTGTAATACCTGTCATGCCAAAATTTTCACACGTTTCATATTCGGTATGTGGTATTTGTTTAAACAACGCGAAATCCCTGGTATTTTCACTACAAGTGTTTAGATCAACATTGCAGTACGGAGCGGCTGAATTGCAACTAGATTTACCACACAAGCAAGATTCCGAATTGGGTCTAGAGCCATAAATATGTTCGCACGTTTTATCTGGCATCGAACATATTGAATTTCGCGCATTGCAAAAGTGTCCATTTAGTGGAGAACATGATGTTGTTCCACAAACACAATCTGACGTAGATTCGTGTTTTCCAAATGACGAATCGCATGCAATGCCCTCATAACGCGGCGGGCCTTCTAACACAAATATATTTGTGGAACATTGACTTATTTGTGCTATGCATTTTGTACCTGTACCATCATTGCAATCTACATCTCCACATCTACAATTTTCGCCATTGTTTTTATTTCCATATGTTGCCACACATGGATTATTTACATGCGAACATTCGGATTTGATCAAATCACAAACAAAGCCAGTTTCTGTAGTGCATATATTAATTCCACATAGACATGAATCAGTACTTGTATGCGTTGCTAATAAAATTCCAGCGTTATCACATGTTGGTAAACTTGGACCCTCCACGATACAATGTTCACCTTCACAGGAATCTGCTGAAAATGTTATTTCATTATTTATTTTGGTACATCCAGGTTGGTCGCCTTCTGTAAGTGGTATAGTAAAAATATTAGGCAAATCTAAACGTTCGGACCAAAAAGTCTCGCCTATAAAGAAACTTTCTTCTGTGAGACTACCATTTGCCCACTTATCAAATTTAAGTTTTGCTTCCAATGTGTTGGCTCCCTTTAAACAACTCTCATTATTTTGAATTTGATACCAATTTGGTTGTTCTAATTGAGATGCATATGTTGTAAACCTGCCATCAGGTGAACATTGATGAAAAAATCCAAAACAATATTCATCCACTTTACATTCAGATCGTCCACATGTACATTCGACGTCTGTCTTTCGTTTACCGTATGGATAAATACATTGTGGGTGATCAAAGCATCTGTTCATAGATAAAGTACAATATTGTCCTGCTTCGCAATCAGTTGGCCCGCAGAAACATCTTTCATTATTCTGGAAAGCACCTGTATTATAAATACATGGGTCTGGAGAACAACGGCTAATATTTTGATGACAATAAATACCTGTATCATCACCGCATAAATTTCCATTACAATAACATGCATTATCATTTTCTCCATCAATACAGTCTTCTGGCATAGACCAGGTTTCTTCTTTTGGATTACAACCAAAAGAATTGACAGGTGCCATTTTTTGACCACATAAACATTCCTGTCTATTCACAGAATTTTCACCTGTTTGACATCCGGGTAAAGAGGGCGTTTTTTCTTTACACAAAAACCAACATTGATCTCCAGAGGTTTGTTCTCCACATGTACTATTTGTGACGATACAACCTGGACAAGTAACTGATGAACCAACCTCATCTTCATAACACTCATCTGAAAATAACTTTGCGACATTTTCTATGTCTACATTTACAAATGTAGCTGCAATACTACAATAATTTTCGGCGTCATCGGTTGTGGATAATTCCTTACTTTCTGTCAGAGCGTTCGTGTAATGACCGTGTATATACGCAAAATGTTGACAAGTATCTGATGTGGCTCCAAACATTGCATATGATTGTACATTTTCAACTGTAAAACGAGGAAATAACCCATTTTCCGAACAAGTATTCGTATATTCGGAACAATACTGGCCAATTTCGCATATATTTCTACCACATGCACATCTTTCATCTATCGGCTGTTCACCATTTCTAGATTCGCATCTTTTTTCAGAGAAACAAATTCCAAATAAACAATAATTTCCTTCTGGACAATCGACCAATGAACAAGTACAGTCGAACGGCGTGGGCACAGTACCTTTATCGGAGAAAATATATTCAAAAGTTTCATTGGAATATGGAGACAAAGTATTATTTCCATCTGAATCGATTTCAATGGTGATAATATTTTCAAAGTCGTTAATAAAATCGATAGAATAACATTCGCCTGTGGTTTTACACCCACTTTCGAAACAATAGTTTCCTTCTGGACAATCGATTGTTTTTTCATTTTCATCTACATTTGTCTTTTCATTGTTTTGACATGTGCATAATGATTCGGTTTTAGAACCATCTGTTTTAGAACAATAATCATATTTTTTACACTCACCAGTCTCGAAATAACAGAATTCATCTTCTTGACATGTATCCGTACCACACGTACAAACTATACCAGAGAATGAATTTTCGCAATTAGGGTATTCCGCACAATGATACGTTATTTCTTGAGTTCTGGGATTTGTAAGCGTGTTACAATATTTGTTTTCGGTGTAGCAATTTGTATTTCCGCATCTACAAAGTCCTGAATTTGATATAGTACCGTCCATATTTGAACAGTCATTAGGATATTCACACTGGGCCTTTTTACAAACACATGTGTTACTTTCACTACAATCTCTAAATGAATCTTCGGTTAGAACCAACGAATAACCTTCCGTTTGGATTCTAGAACATCCGAATGGTACATCTGTTTCGCTGGTCAAATCTGAAACAAGGTCAGAGCCAGGATTTAAATGTAAATTGGCAGCTGTACACTCATCAAATGAAGTAATTGGATCTGAACATTTTCCAGTGGTTTGTAATAAATAATGTTCGTGATTGCACACTGCTTTTCCTTCTGCATCACATATTTCTCCTTCCGAACATACACAGTTATCATAAACAGTTTCTTCGTTACACATTTTAACCGAAACGTGCTCATATGTTTCAGAGCATGAATAACCGCCAATTGTTTGACAATAACTATTCGGTGGACAAGTTAATGTATCGCCGCAATAACATTCATATGCATATTCATTTGGGACAATACCGTTTCCAATACAATCTACCTTTTGATTGGAAAGACATACTCCATTATAACAATATCCACCACTAGGACATATAGAATCTTGACACTGACACGTATAATCCAAACTTTCGTATCCAGTATTGTCTGGACATATTGGTTTTTCAGAAGAACATTGGTCATTTTTACAATATTGACCGTCTTGACATAAATTATTTTTATTACCACTTTCTGGGCACATACATTGTGAATTTGCATATAGACCTTCTGTTTTTGAACATGGTGACATAGGCTCTATTGAACATGTTTCAATAGATAATAAACAAAAATACCCTGACAATGAACTGCATACTGTAGGGCCACATCTGCAACCTCCATCATTTGGCTTTAATCCATTTGTTTGTAAACAATCGTTTTGTCTACTACATTTCGTACCATCACAAATCATTCCTACATTTGCATCACAAATGGCTGTTTTCCCACATCGACAACTTGTTGAAGTTTCGTGAGCAAAAATACCATCCGAATAATCACAAGTTTTCATGAAGACAACTTCTTCGAAAAAATTCACTTCAATCTCGTATGATATACTACTACATCTGTTGTCATCTGCATAACAATAAGGGGTTGATTGGCCACAGATGAGTGCATCATCTGATGGAATATCTGTATACGTTTTGTAACACATACAAGTTTCTGTGTTTAATAGTTGACCATGTGTATATTGACACATCGGTGTATCATGACACGCGCCATAACCGTCACAATATTGACCAGTACTACATTTTGAGTTCAATCCACACTGACAATCTTGTTCTAAAGGTTCATTACGATCTTTATTTGCACAAATGGATATATCTGAACAAATATCCCAATCAGGCGACCATATAGTCCAATGTTCTCGTTTTATGCAAAACTTTTTATCGTATGGACAATCTACTGTACCACATCTACACGTATCACCATTTGCTGTAGTTCCATCAACATTGGCACAATTCATATTTTGGCCACATTGGTTTCTGTCTATAGCTAACCATTCGTCCGATGCTTTATAAGATGTTGGAATGTTTCTTTCTTCGATATTACAAAATAAATTCATTTCCACACAATCGACATTGCCACATAAACAACCTGTCAACACATTCATTTCTGAACCATCCTGATTTTCACACACTGGCCATGGTTTGCATATATCTCCAGGATGGCAATACATATCTTCACCTTCACAGTTTGTGGCGCCGCACATACAACCGAGTCCTGAGTTTATATTTATTCCGCCTGTATATTGACAAAATGGACCTTTAGCACATCGTGATTCAGATTCCACGCAAAACATATCGTGCCCTTCACAATTGGTGGCGCCGCACATACATCCCAAATCTATATTTTTTTCTAAACCAGTGTTATCTTCACATTTTGGACCCTTGGCACATCGTGATTCAGATTCCACGCAAAACATATCGTCTCCTTCACAATTGGCACCACCACAAATACAACCGAGCCCTGAATTTTTATATTTTCCATTGGCATATGTACATTGAGATCCTTTAGCACACGTAGATTCGTATTCTAAACAAAAACTATAAGCTCCCTCGCAGTTTGTAGCGCCACACATACATTTTTCAGGACCGTTCGACATTAATGCTTCAGTATCGCCACATTTGGCAACATCAGAACAAGCGTTAAAATCTTCAAAACAAAATTCATTGGGCGCGCATATTGACTGGCCACAGATACACTCCTCTGTATTTTTGACATTTGCATTTTTATCGGGACATATAGGTATAGTTTTTCCGCTGGAATGCTCAAACAATAACGAATCTGAACATACTTCAAGGGTTTCATAGCAAAAACGATTAGGATCAAGACATTCAGATTGACCACATTGGCAATCTAATGGATTAATTGCAGAGCCATCTTTGACAATACATCTGGGTTTATCGGCACAATTACCTTCGATACAAAACAGTCCTTCGTCACATAATTCTTTATCACATTGACATTTTTCAGTAGACTTTTCAGCTTTGCAAAGACTAGCAACTTCATATTTAGGTTCTTTGGCGTAAATGGCAACCCTTGCGTTTGTCCCAGGATGGGTGAGTACGTTTACTCTGATATACTTTGCTTGTATCATATTGAATTCAGTTAATATGCCTGATGATGACGATGTTCTTCCAGTATCAAAGGTACCCACTAGTGACCAATAATTGCCATCTATAGAGTATTCGACTTTAAATATTTGAAAAAGATCAGAAGTAGATGTCGAATGAGATATGTGACTACCCTTTGTATACACACCTTTCACTTCAATTTCTTCGAGCAAATCAATTTCGATATATCCACCATTGCCGATGTAACAAGAGTGATCACTCTGTGAATATCTTGAGTCAACGCAGGCTGTTTCACCTGAATATGATCTCTGTTCCATAGGAGGATCATATTCACCAAATGTTTCGTGTGAATTGAAATAAACGGTGTCGCCGACTAACAAACATCCATAAGGATATGAACCATAGTCAAACGAATGTCCAATAGTTTTGTCTAATATTTCGCCTGCTTCTTGACATTGTAACCAAGTTGCAATCGTTTCATATCCATTTTGACAAATTTCAGTAGAAGGTATTTCAATAGGCTCACCCGCTCCACATGTCGGATTTGGACCATCTTCAGGTAAAGAACATGCAGATTTTTCTTGGTTACAGTATGAACCAGGCTCACAAACAGATGTACCACATTGACATCTATTTCCAACCGCTGTCCGACCTTGTAAATAGTCACAAGTTGATACTTTACTACATACATTGAAATCTGCTGAACAATAATCGTCTATATCGCATTTTGTTTCGCCACATTGGCATTTTTCAGAGTTTTGGACATTACCATTAACATTTCCACAATCTGACACAATACAACCGTTCACAGTGCAATGATCTCCAGAATTGCATATTTCTGAATTACACCAACAAGACGAATCTAATGTGTTACTTTCATCTAATGTCCCATCTAGCTTTTCACATATTGGATATCCAGATGTTTTGCAAATATTTTCCCATGAATTTGTATATTTACATAAACAATATTCACCGGAATTACATTGTTTCGTTTCTTGACCAAGTGGAAAATTTTTAAAATATAACAAATTATTTCCAACGTCTAGTACACATCCAGTATCAAAATCGTCCAAATCTACGTATTCTCCCATTGGCCAATTAGAGATCAGATCTGCATGAACCATCTGTATATTATTAATTTGATCCAATACAGACGATGCAGAAGAATCTCTTTTATTCTGTTCAACCAATGTTTCAAAACTAGATTTACATTCATCAAATGTCTTAATATCTTCCCATCCTTCGACATCCCCACATTTACCAGATGTAGTAAATTTATGATATATTTCTGTGTTTTGGTTGATGACGAGACCTGCTGCATCTAATTCTTCAGAAAGAGGAGAAAATGACAATCTACAAGTTCCTCCCTCAGATTCGCTGCGCCAGAATGGATATTGTTCTATTTGCGACTCAAATGGATTTCTATTTCCAGAAAAGGAAGGTCTATTTATTTCATAAGACCATGCTGCGAGTTTACAATCATTCGACGATGTTATTTGTGTTTCTGAAGTACATTGTTCTTCTATCACAAAATTATTAAATGAACTGTCTACGGCACCACACTGTCCATTTACACATGCTGAATTTGGATCGCATATCGCAAGCCCACATAAACATCGTTCTGAGTTTATTTTATCATCTGTCGTACATTTTTGTGGAACACAACGACGATAATCTGCCCAACAAAACGGGCTATTGTCGTCGCATGACATGACCGTTGAACTGGAATCGTCGGCCCAACATGTACACAATTCTGTATTTGGGATGCTTAGAGCTTTATGAATACACAATGGATAATCTAAACAATGTTTTTGACCATCGGAATCATACGGATATTGACCTATATTACAATAAAGGTCACCTCCCACAAAACATGTTGTTGTTGTTACAACATCTCCGCCAAAATCATTGCAATTTGGAGCGGCTGTACACTCGCCATTTAACGGGTCGTTACAAAACATTGTTGTGTCAGAACATTCTTCGGAACCACATAAACACATTACTGTGTTTTCTCCAACATTACAAATGCCTATTCCCTCACTGAATGTTTGTGTAGTACTACAATAGGATACGGCAGATTGTCCGGGCGTTTTACCAGCAAAACAATATTCACCCGAATTACATGTTTCGTAGTGTTCTTGATCCACACGCGCACATAGACAAGCATGTGGATTTTGTTGTAGCCCATCTAATGATTCACAAAATGGCTCATCTAAACAACGAGCATGGTGTGAACTTGAGGTTAAAACGGTAACGGCAACCATACCTACAGAACTCGCAGAATGATCACCTGCAGAACTCGCAGAATGATCCTCTCTGAAACAATATTTTCCAGCATCACATATTAGTGCATCTGTAATAGACACATCGCTGCAAATACAACGTTCAGATAACAACTTAATTTCATTCAAACCTGTACTACAACTGGGCAAATCTGTACAATAACCATCGTTACAATATTGATTGACTGGACACATTACACCGTCTGTAGAACTTTCACACCAACATTCGTCTTCAATTAATTCGTTTTTGACACAAAAACGTTTGGAACATTGGCCATATGATGAATAGCACATCAATTCATTTTCGTGATCAGGACCGGCTTCGTTACTTGTAAGCCATTGACTAGAATCCACGCCACATTCTGCGTATGTGCCACACATACATTCATTATCATTTGGTGAAGAACCATCTTCAATAGGACAATTTGCGGGCAAACATCTAGCTTTTGTGCCATCGTTTGTTGGCCAATTTGGTTCACAACCTAATTTATCTCCCTCACAATTTGTATTTGGGCCACATCTACATGGGCCAGTATTCTGCTCAGCTCCATTTTTTGTGATGTCACATTCGGGTCCAACCGCACAGAAATTATAATCTGCCATACACCAAAGGTTTGCTGTACATCTAGATGTTCCACATTGGCATTCTTCACTATTTTGCCCTATACCATTTCTAGATTCGCATCTTGGCAAATCTGAACAAAAAGAATTAGCAGAATTAGCAGAATCTTTGAAGCAATATAGCCCATTCACGCGATTACATACGTTACCATCACAATTACACCCTGATTCATGTTCTACTGTGCCGATCGTATTACTACATGTTGGTCCTGAAGAACAATATCCGCTTCGACTGGGATGATTGCAATATAGTCCGATCTGTGTCGTACAGATTTCATTTCCGGAACATAAACAATGTCCAAAATTTTCTTCGTTGCCCTGATTGACACAATTTTCACCAGTATAACATTGGCCAGTTTGACAAACGTCACATTGGACAGTTTGACAAACGTCAAATTTATTACATTCTGAGGAAGGGATCCCTAAATTTTCACCGGCGGCACATGTCTCAAATTCAGGATATGGTGTTTGTGTGAAACATATAGATCTTGATGCCAAACAATAAGATCCTGCATCACAAACAGCATTTCTACCACATTGGCATTGATAATTATTTTCAGTAAACCCATCTCCGATACATCCTTTATAAACTGAACATATGGAAAGCGCAGAGTCGCAATATTCACCACCTTTACAAGTTGTGGATCCACATCTACAATAATTATCCACGACTACTCCTAAATTTGTATTTGAACATACTGGAGGGGATTTGCATAATGGTTCAGATGACGAACAGAAAAGTTTATTTTCATCTCCACAAACAACATTACTGCAAAAACAAGGGTTATCCTTTCCATCCCCCTCGCACGCCGGAGCAGTCCCCGTGAAAAAATCATATCTATCGTAATAACGCTGATTATATATGCTACAACTCGAAGAGTCGCTATTTTCACAGTAACAACGTCCAGAAACGGTAACGATAAATCCTTTGGCAACAAAACCCGACCACGAACCAGAAAGAGGTGTCTTTTTATTTAAACATGCATCGGCACAAGCTTGAATTCTAGAATATTCGTCCGTACCTGGATTATCAGCATCACCTTCATACATGCGAATTTCTGTACCACCATTACATTCGCCATCAAACATTTTCTGATATGCTATTCCATTCCCATTGAAAATACCATTCGCTGAACATTGGTTCAAAGTTCGTATGCATTTTTTATCTCCACTCGCACATATAACTGTACCACAATCGCATTCGCCATTGTTTATAAGGCCAAGTTTATTTTCACATAAACATGGATCTGTACCTTGGCCACACTCTTTACCTCGTACACAAAGCCCTTTACCATTGCCATCTATTGTACAATATAGACCACTCGAAGCATCACTAGAGTCAACACACGTTATATCACCGCATATACATCTCCCGTCATTTTCATTTTGGCCACTTGTATACGTACAAGTGGGATTTGGCTGTTCCGAACAAACATTTTTATCAAAATTGCAGTATTTTTCGCCAGACCCGCATGTTCTTCGGTTGCATACACATGATCCTCCAGTATCTACAGAACCTGTGCCATCTGTACAGGGTGGAACGCCCCTACAAACTTTTTCATCTGCGGACAACTGATCCCTTGATTTTCCGAGAGGAACTGTCACAGTTTGTGAATGACAATATTCCCCAGATAAACATTTGTCATGATTGCATGAACATCCTGATGTCACTGAAACTGTCTTAGTTTCCTCCTTGCACCAACTCCAAGTGCTCGAACTATAATACTTAGAAGCAGTTCTGCATAGATATCCATAACCATATCTAGCGTTAAACATATAAGCGTTACAATTTGGATCATCTCTACACAATTGTTGAAAGTAAGCTTCTGGCGACGATGACCGTTCAAATCCATAGTATGATCTACAATATTCACCATGGTAGCATGTTTTTTTGGTATATGTCCTCGAAAAAGAAGAACCAGACCATGCTACTGTAGGACCTGGACACTTTGGCAAAATATCACGGGCACAAAGACCCGGATAAATACTAGGGCGAATATAATCATTTGCGCCATTCGTATAGGACGATGACCATAACCAAGCAGACCCAATTATACAACCTCCACCTTCAGAACGACCGGAATACGGCCCTCCAATAGACCGGGCGGAACCTCTGTATTCTTTTGTTGTTACAGTCCCCGCTCTGGATGATCCATCTTTTAACCAAGCATAGGGGGCCGTCCAAGCAGCATCTTCGCATAATTCTATAGAAATAATAGGTTTCCAATATTGACCGTCCACATCTTTTTCCGAACATTTTGATGGATCGTTTGTTTCTGCGAGAGCCCCGAAAATAAACTCGCCATTTTGAATATCTGAGCAGAAATAATCCTTATAGCAAAATTTATTGGCACTACATTCGCCTGCGGTACCGCAAAAACATGCTTCAGTGTTTTTAACACTTCCGACAGTATTAGGGCAATTTGCCCAACACGCCGTTCTAGAAACAGATTGATAACGACCCGACGGACAAGTCTTACAACTTGATTGGCCAACATTATTTTGAAATTTACCTGTTTGGCATTTTTTGCAACTACTTTTACTTGTTTGTGCATTTTGACTTTGATACTTTCCACTATCACAAGCTTTACAGCCAGATTGACCGCCAGAATTCTGGTAATAACCGATACCACAAGCTTTACAACTAGATTGACCACCATAATTCTGGTAATAACCAACAGAACAAGCTTTACAGCCAGATTGACCGCCAGAATTCTGGTAATAACCGATACCACAAGCTTTACAACTAGATTGACCACCATAATTTTGGTATTGACCACTACTACATGATTTACAACTAGTTTGATAAAATTGATTCTGATATTGACCGGCGGCGCATGAATTACAACTAGTTCGTCTGCTAGAACCTTGATACTTTCCGATACCACAAGCTTTACAACTAGATTGACCACCATAATTTTGGTATTGACCACTACTACATGATTTACAACTAGATTGACCATTTTGATTTTGGTAATAACCGGTACCGCATGAATTACAACTAGATTGTCTGCTATAACCTTGATACTTTCCGATACTACACTTTTTACAACTAGATTGACCATTCGAATTCTGGTAATAACCGGTACCGCATGAATTACAACTATTTTTTCCATTTTGATTTTGGTAATAACCGGTACCGCATGAATTACAACTATTTTTTCCATTTTGATTTTGGTATTTACCAGCAGAACAGGATTTACAACCAGATTGCCTGTTTTGATTCTGATAATAACCGGTACCACACTTTTTACAACTATATGAATTGTGGAAGTTATAATTCTGATATCTACCTGTACTACACGATTTACAACATCCATACCAACAACTCTTGTATCTTCCACTACCACACCCAAAACCATCCGATGGGTTTATACATACCATGATAAGTGTCAGGAATAATAATCTGACATTTCTCATCTTATAACGTATAAAAAAAATACCACATATATAGTGTCATTTTTAGAGATTCTAAATAACACTTTTAAGGATTTCCAAATAAACTACTCCAAACATCATGTATAAAGGTTGGACCAAGAACCTACAACTATACGTGTACATTCAAAAGCGATATCGCAAAGGATTTCTAAAAACGCATAAGTGTGGAAAATGGGATTTCCTACCGAATGGATGGAAAAAGACCGTCCGAATATGTCCCATTAAAAATAAATGGCATTATTCATTTCAAACCCCTGTTCAAAAATGGAAACAAAAAATAAAAGTGTTGGTCCTTGACAATAAACCTTTCAAACTCAAAAAAGAAAGGTTTGGAAACTGGCGAGGAGCTAAAACAGGGCGCACGAAAGCCGTTCCAATGAACGTTTGGCAAGAGAATGGTTCAAATAAGATTTTAGTGGGTCATCTGGGTCTATATTCATTAGCAATGGTCAGAGATGGAAAATTAATGGCTATGGCCAACCAACCCATACAAGGTCAACGATACTTTATTGGTCGGGGCACTATGGAAGCGCGCAAGTTTAAAACATTGAAAACGGTTGACCCATTAAAACGAATAGTTCACAAAAGAAACTACACAACAAAACAGTTATACACTATTCCTAAAAGACACGAACTTGGTGGAAGAGAATATTAAACGTATTTAAATTCATTTTTTTTTAAATTATAATGTTTAAAATTTTTATACCGAGTGAACCTCCCAAAAAAAATAAATCAGGCGGTGAATCAAAACAATGTATTATTGGAGGAATAGATACACATTCATTACAGTGTAATCAGTGCAAAAATAGTGACAAAATATCATCACCTTCTTTTACAGACGCCATTACTCTAGAAGCATTAGAACCCAAACATGTTGAATTCATATCACCCGATCATAATCTAAAATGCTGCTACAATGCAAGTACACTAGACAAATGTAGAACTGCTGCAGGATACCTATTACAACCACCTCATTTTAGATTACCAATGCATATTGACGATGCTAAAAGAATATGTTCTACATTTCATTTAACATTACAGAAAACACCCGAACATCCTATTGCAGCAGATGTCATTCAAACAAGAGTCTCCAATAATCATAGACTTCGACTTTGGGCATTCGACAATTTAAAATCGTCACAATTGTGGGTTTGTCCCATATGCTGGACTGTCTTAACATGCACACCAGAACAAAGACATACGTCAGAAGATATCACACATGCCAGAGTTCACACAGACCCCATTAACAAAACTGTAGAATATATCATTGATAGAACAGAACATGGGGCCAATGGATTAAACGAGTTTGCAGGAACATTAAGCACTAGTAAGACAGCACTAAAACATCATCTTAGACATGCACATAACTTAAGACAATTCCCATGCGAACTTTTAAATATATATAGTTTAAGAGCAGATGATGGAATTTTACATAGGTTTTTACACCACAGAGGATATGTCAATTCATCTGCCCATGGTGCTTTACTAAGCTACTGGAGAAAAGGAAATGATATTATGCCAGTTGGTTTTAATAAATTTGTATATCTTTATTTATATCATTATGCACCGAGAGTGGCATCCACAGCCCTGCCCAATATTTCAGAGCAAGAAAGTCAAGAAATAGCTACAGTTATGTCAAGGCCATATTCAAAAGAGGCCACAGCATCAGATGATGAATTTGTAGATAACTCTCATCAAGAACATTCAAGCATACCCGTTTTTAGACATGACCATGAAGGAGCGACAGCTGTACAAGCTAAAGTTAGACGATATCAACAAGCAGATGCATCTGGATATTTAACACATGAACAACTTGAACAAAAAATAAAAGAAGAAGCCGAAATTACAGGGGATGATTCTGATCTTTCCTCTTCTGAAGATGAAGCAGACAGATATCAACGTGAAAAAAAAGAAAGAGAAAAACGTTTAGCAAAACAAGCTGCAGAATCTTCATCGGACTCAGATTCAGACTCAATTTTTAAAAAAACTAGTAAACGACATCCTATAAAAAGAATAGTATTAGATGATTCAGACGAAGAAGATTAAATTTCAACTATTTTTACCTTTTTAATTGTAACCTCTTTTGTCATTATTTTTTTCTCACATTTTACATTTGTCCATTTGGGATAAATAACTATCCCAAATAAAATAGTACAAATTGTAATTAAGTCCAAACCTATGTACAACACATAGAATGTGACCATTAAAGGGGGTATCATTATTATATGAAAGCCTTTAAAATGGATATGCGATGCAATCTCTAAAAGAACAGATGCCGCACAGAAAAAATTATTCAAAAGAAGATTTTCTGTAAAATCAAAATAAACCAAAATTGTGATACAAAAAATGGAAAACATAGAAGCACTCACCGGTGTGCCATATACACCATGACGGGTTGAAAAACATTTAGGTATCAATTTGGCTTCCGCCATACCACATAATTGCCAAGAATCTTCAAATAATTCGGCCATATACAACCCTAAAGCACCAATTGTCGAAGAAAACATTATCGCATAGCCAAAATAAGGCCCACCAATTTGTGTAACGACACAAGACCATGAACAATCGCCAGGATCCGACCCCCAAACAGACCAATTTGTTGTCACCATAACTCCCATCATAACAGGAATACAATACGTCAAAATTGTTGCAACAAGTGCAAACATTAAACCACGACTCATACTATAATCTATATCGACAATTTCATTAGAAAATGTCGAAGCACAATCAAAACCACCATAATTCCAATACAATACCATCAACAAACTCTGAACACTATCCAATTTCACAGGCACCATTTCCAATAAACGGTCTGGCTCATAATCTTGAAAACAAGCTAACACACAAAATATAAAAAATGGTATCAAAACAAACATAGCGGAATACCACATAATACGCGTAAACCCAGACACATGATATAACGTAGGCAATGCAAACAACCATGCTATTGACAACTTTATAATATAACGTTCAAATGGAGGACGAACACCTATAAATGGTTCTGAAAGTTGATATACAAACCCCGGATATAATGCATTGTCTATCACACCACTAGTAAATGACCAATAGGATTCTTGAAAACCCCAAAAATCTCCAAATGCTTTTTGAACCCAAATTGAATAACCACCATTCACTGGGAACTTGGACGATAAATCAGATGTCATTTTAATGATAGGTATACAATATAATATGGGAAATACAACCAAAGAAATAATACCTACAAATGGACCCAGTGGTGCAACAACTTTCTCCACACCCCAAGGACCACCACATACATTAAAATATGTAATTAGTGCAACATCAAACACTTTTAGCTTTTTCATTTAAAACAATTAAACATATATTATATACAAGTTTTTTATATCAAAAATACATTATGGTCACAAAAACAGGAAATTTCAAGAACTTGTTAAAAAATTTCAAGATCATTCTACAAAAATTTCAAGAAGTTGTTAAAAAATTTCAAGATCATTCTTAAAAAATTTCAAGAAGTTGTTAAAAAATTTCAAGAATTCTTAAAAAATTTCAAGAACTTGTTAAAAAATTTCAAGACTTTCTACAAAAATTTCAAGAAGTTGTTAAAAAATTTCAAGATTATTCTTAAAAAATTTCAAGAGATTCTACAAAAATTTCAAGAATAATTATCGAATACATTTTTTTCAAACTTGATTCATGTTAAACGAATAAAAAATGGTAGAACAGTTGATCGAGACGTTGAACGAACAAACCAATGTTATTTATGATGTATTGAGTGAGGTTCTGCCACTGGGAGATGAAATTATAGAACCATCTTCATGGTGGAACTCTGAGATGGTCATGCTAACTGACGAAGAAAATAGTCCATTGGATATGCGAGTATATTGTTCTTTTAAGCCGTATTACGAAAAA